>Ga0074198_1000178_pt1:0-85000 | contig 86318 bp, 70 predicted proteins | sample EPASupsiteSAE323_FD_64527 | JGI IMG/M metagenome (GOLD analysis project Ga0074198, IMG submission 64527) | Bioremediated contaminated groundwater from EPA Superfund site, New Mexico - Sample SAE3-23 | ecosystem: Environmental > Aquatic > Deep subsurface > Groundwater > Contaminated ... | reverse complement strand
GGGTGATGGGGAGTTCTAAGCGGAGGAAGTATTCCTACGTTCCGCAACTCCCGGGTTATAGGAAATACCTTTTTTCGAAGGTACTGTGGGGTATTCATATAAGTGAGGATATCACTAATAAACTTTACCCCTTTACGGTCTTCCGGGTCTTCAGTATCGCTGTAAATAACGATTTTTGTAGCCCGAAACAGGGCGGCTGATCTGCCAATCAACCCTACTTTGTATGTCTTTAGTTTTAAATCTTTTGTTTCCCTGAGAAAAGAAGAGGGTATAAAAATTGAAATGTTCTTAAGTGACATCTTTAAATTTCTGTTTTTGATCCTTATAATATATAGGGGCTGTACTTTGAGTGAATCAATAATTGTACCATTATAAAAAATATGCAATTATAATATAATTCAATTGAATATTCCTGAAAAATTTTATTTAAATTTTGAAATATATTTTTTATTTGATAAAACACCCTTGTTGATAATACACCACTGAAATTATTTGATAAAACACATTGAAATTTTAATATGGAAATAAAGGGATAGTAAGTATTATTGTTTTTGTTTGAAAATAAAATTATAATATTTGAAAATAATTGATAACAAAGTACAATAGTGATTTGATATTGAAAATACATTGATTAATATTAAAAGCACCGTGATTTTATTGTTAAAACCGTAATTTCATTGTTAAATATATGTTACTTCTCTTTTGTTACTTCTCTTTTACTCCATTCTTTCTATTCTCAAAACAACCACTCCCACTTCACGTTTCTCATCCTGATGAAAGTGATAGATGCGGGGTAGGGGAAAATTATAGTTAAAGACATGTGTTACATTGGAATTGAGAGCCTTTACTCTCTGTTCTAGAAATTCCCTTGTCTTGGCCAGGTGAAACGAGTAAACAACTGGTGCCACTTCAAGGGCTTTTTCAAGGAACCTGCGATCAGCATCCTTCCGATGGGCTTTCTGTGCCCCAAATGGTGGGTTCTGGATAACTGTATCTGCCGGCTCCTGGAAATCATTCATATCCATATTCAAAAACCGACATTTGTCCTGAACTTCAAGCGTTACTGCCTCTGAGTTTGCCACTTGGAGTGCATCAATATCTACATCCACACCTACAACTTCCACTGCGCCCATTAAAGCTACTCCCAGGGCTAGGATTCCAGTCCCACAACCAAGATCCACCACTTTCATATCCCGAAGATCACCGTAGGCTTGGGCATTCCATACAACATCAGCGGCAATACTGGCTGGGGTGTGGTACTGTTCCAGGTTGGGATCTGGATGGGGATGAGAGGGTATAGCCTGCAGGGCCATTTCCAACTGTCTTTTCTTGGTTATCATGATGATTCTGTAAAAGTATTCTATTGGTGTTCTATGGGTATTAGAATATGGGTGTAGAAATATTCTGATATAGGTAGATTATTCTGATGAGATTATTATGAAATATATTTTTTTATTCATTATTTGAATTATTTGAGATTATGTTTGAGATTATGTTTGAGATTATGTTTTTAGAGACCTCATTTGGTTTTATTATCTTTTAGAGATCTATTTTTAGTTTTATTATCTTTTACCCAATTTGAAGGATTACATAAAATCTTTAAGGAGATATAGATAACATAGATATAATTTAAAAACAATGGAATATTATAGATTGTTGAATTTAGGTAATTAGTATTGAAAAAACCATTAATAAACATACCCAGATTAAGATACAAAGGAAGATATCATGTTTGACAAGGTCCTGGTTGCCAACCGTGGAGAGATTGCCATCAGGGTGATGCGCGCCTGCAGAGAGCTGGACGTGAAGAGTGTTGCTGTATATTCAGAAGCAGATAAAAACTCGCTCTTCGCCAAGTACGCCGATGAATCATACTGTATAGGAGGACCCTCACCGGCAGATAGTTACCTGAATATTCCCCGGATCCTGGAAGTTGCCGAAAAATCAGGGGCAGATGCACTGCACCCTGGATACGGTTTCCTGGCTGAAAACTCCCACCTGGGAGATGAATGCGCCAAAAATGGATTGAAACTCATAGGCCCCTCGGGTTCTGTTATTGAAGCCATGGGGAGCAAAATTGAATCACGTAAACTAATGGAAAAAGCAGGTGTTCCTGTAATACCAGGTAATAGTAAGGGAGTAACTGATCCAGATGAAGCCCTTAAAATTGCAGAAGCCATTGGTTACCCGGTGATAGTTAAGGCATCAGCTGGTGGTGGGGGCATAGGTATGCGTACAGTCTACGAGGAAGATGAACTGTTACGTGCCCTGGAATCCACCCAATCCGTGGCAGCATCTGCATTTGGAGATTCCACTGTTTTTATCGAAAAGTACGTGGAGGACCCCCGCCATATTGAATTCCAGATCTTAGCAGATGAACATGGTAACACCATCCATGTGGCTGACCGGGAGTGCAGTATCCAGCGCAGACACCAAAAACTCATTGAGGAAGCACCTTCACCAATTATGACTGATGAACTCAGGGAACAAATGGGCCAGGCTGCTGTGAAAGCAGCTTCATCAATCGGATACACCAATGCCGGAACTGTGGAATTCCTTTACTCAAATGAAGAATTTTATTTCCTGGAAATGAACACCCGTATCCAGGTAGAACACCCCATAACCGAAGTGGTCACTGGAGTGGATCTGGTTAAAGAACAACTTAAGATCGCCTCAGGACGAGAGTTATGCTGCACCCAGGATGACATCCAGGTACGAGGTCATGCTATTGAGTGTAGAATCAATGCTGAGGACCCTTTAGCAGATTTCGCCCCTAACCCTGGTAAAATAACAGGTTATCGCTCACCAGGAGGGCCGGGAGTGCGTGTGGATAGTGGGGTTTACATGAACTACACCATACCCCCATACTATGATTCCATGATCTCCAAGCTCATTGTCTGGGGACGTAACCGTAATGAAGCCATAACCAGGATGAGGCGAGCCCTCTCGGAATACATTATATTGGGAGTGAAAACCACCATCCCATTCCATAAGTCCATGATGTTAAGCCCTAGTTTCTGGGAAGCAAAATTACACACTCACTTTGTGGATGAATACCGTAAGGAAATAATGGACAACATGGAAAAAGTCATCAGGGAAGATAAAGAAAAAGAAGCCCGGCTTAAATCAACATTTTTACCATCTAAAAGAGTTGCTGCAGTTTCAGCAGCTGTTTCAAGCCACATCATTAGTTCCATGGCCAATAAAAAGAAATGAGAATTTAGGGATTAATATGGCCAAAAATTAGTATTATTATGGCAAATTTAGTAAAATAACTTTACCAAAAACTAATAAAAATGTGATATGAATCATAGTATTTAAAGGTGGTCCCATGCACCAGAAACAGATTTTAAAAACTTTCCATGCACAAAAGGATGAATATGTATCCCGTGACCAGTTAACATCTGATGTGGGTATATCGAATATTCAACTCAAAGATGAAATACATTCACTGAAAAAAGAGGGTTACATAATTGATTCATCCCCTGAACTTGGTTATCGTCTGATCAAAACCCCTAACAGACTCTTACCCTATGAAATACAGCTAGACCTGGCCACTAACTTTATTGGGCAGGAAATTCATCACTACTCTGAGGTGGATTCCACCAACGAAGTTGCCAAAGAACTTGCTGAGAAAGGTGCAGTAGAGGGAACCATTGTTATAGCTGAAAGTCAGCGCAGTGGTAAAGGCAGACGGGGTAAAAAGTGGTTGTCACCTTCAGGTGGGGTTTGGATGACTATAATACTCCGACCAGACATTCCCCTGTCTCAGGCACCTTTATTAACACTGGTAACCGGGGTGGCTGTTGCTGAAACACTGGCAAAGGATTGCAGTCTGGATGTGGGTATAAAATGGCCCAATGACATATTAATTGGTGAAAAAAAGGTCTGTGGAATACTGACTGAAGCCAGTGCCATTGGCAAAAGACTGGATTATGTGGTAGTGGGTATTGGTATTGATCTTAATGTTGATGTGGAAGCTTTCCCTCCAAAACTGCGAGAAGGTGCAACATCCCTCAAAAGGGAACTTGATAAGGAAATTCAGGGAGTAGAACTGGTGCAGGATTTCCTGGTGAACTTCGAAACCCTTTACAATGATTTCACCAACGGAAAATTCACAGAAATACTTAACCAGTGGCGCAGACTCTCCAAAACCATTGGTTCTTATGTAGAAGTTCATCAAAAGGGTAGAATTGTTCGAGGAGAAGCTGTGGGTATAAGCAAAGAAGGTATTCTCATTCTGGAAATGGATGATGGCACTCTGCACAAAGTTATATCCGGAGAATGCATACACTTTAAAGGGAATTAAACAACTACTAAAAGAAATTAAACACCTACTAAAAGAAATTAAACACCTACTATTTTTTGGAAAAACTTTTAAATGGTTTAATCAGGAATAACCTTTTAAATGTACTTTTATTAAAGGAGTTTTACATGAAGTGGAATTTTAAAATAATCCTGTTAGCAGTTTTGATAGTTTCTTTGACTGTGATGGTTTATTCATACTCACAACTCCCATTTTACCCACCAGAATATCCTGCAGGCCCCTCGATAAATGCAGGGGACAGGGTGCTAGTTGTAGCACCCCACCCTGATGATGAGGTTATCTGCAATGGAGGGGTAATCAGTTACGCAGTGGAAAACAAAGCCCAGGTTAAGGTGGTGGTGATTACTGATGGTAATGATACCAAAACTTCACCACTCATACGACATAATGAAACAATCAACGGAACAAAGATACTGGGTTTAGGTGAAGAGAACGTCACATTCCTGGGTTATAAGGATGGAAGTTTAAGGAATCTTTTAAATGATTACTGGGATTATAATAATCCTTTCACTGCTTCAAACGGTTCAAAACAGGTGACTTATCCATATGCCTTCCAGAAGAACGCCACTTACTGTGGTGCTAACCTGGCAGAAAATCTGGAAACTGTAATCACCGATTTTAAGCCCACCATCATCATCTATCCCAGTGGGGATGATGAACAGTTTGATCATCAGGCCACCAATGGTTTCATTGAGTACGCCACCATTCAAACTGGATATAATGGAAGTAAATACACTTACCTGTTACATTTACCCCCCAACTGGCCTAGTCCTAGGAGTTATTATCCAGAATATTATTTAGTCCCCCCAAAACAACTGGTTGGAGTTCTAAATGGTCCTGAATGGTTTGTATTTAATCTCACCAACTACCAGGAGCGCTTGAAAGAGGAATCATTACGGACTTATAAGACCCAAATTGTCCCCTCATCATATTTACTATCATTCCTGCGTAAAAATGAGTTATTCGCTGAATATCATACATTGAATGTGTCAAGGTCCACTGATAATCCATCACTTAGTGAATTTGGCAATGGTTCTAAAAATTTAAGCAATCTCTTTTATGATGCAGCTGGTGATGGAAAATATCATGGCGAAGAAGAATCACTGGACATAATATCAGTTGGAATAAATGTCAGTGATGGGACAACCAATGGAAATTCATTGCTATCTGTAAAAACAGTAGGTGAACCCGCACAAGATGCAGTTTATAATATTCGTATGAATATTTTCAATCCAGAGGGAACTGAAAGGGTAAAAATCTCAGTTCACAGTGAAAGTGCGGAGATACAGAGGGAAGTAAATGGTAGTTCAACCCAGGATAATATTCCATTAATTATCAAAAACAACACCATGGTAATGGAAATACCCTCTGATCTTTTCAAAAAGAGCCCTTATTCAATTTTAAGCGTTGATGCCACTAAATCCGGGGCAATAATTGATCAAACACCATGGAGAGTCATAAAAGTAAGCTGATAATAAGCTGATAATAAGCTGATAATTAAACAGATAAACAAACTGATAATTAAACGATAAATCCATTCAAACTGTGATTGTGGTTACTTCCCCCAGACCACCATCTACCTGGAATTTTTTGTCGGTGAACTTCTCGGCAGCGTAGATGTTGGTGAGGGTGTGCTGGGTCAGTTCTGATATTCTGACTGATGATGAGCCCGTAAGGGCCAGGTAGGGAATGATCTGATCACCCATATATTTGTCCAGGGCGGCTCCTTTTGATAAGTATGATAAAATCTCTTCTGCTACTTGCATTCCAACTATTTCTGCCCGCTTACCTGGTTCTCCCCGGGAACTGGCACCCACACGGGGTGTGCTTTTATTTTTAACCTCGGTCCAGAGCACCAGCCCTGAACCTGGGCCTAGAGAATTATTATCATCTGATTTTATCTCAATTTCAACTTCATAACCTGAACTGTGGATTTTTTTCTCGGCAGCTTGGGCTTGCCTGATGGCCACATGAGACGGGAGCTTGGTGGCATGGGATATTCCCCGGATAACATCCACCTCCAGATCATGGAGCTTTAATGGTTTCAATTTCTCCACTGGCTCAATCAGGGCACGCACCATACCTCCACCACGAGGATAATGTCCACGCTGTAGTACTTCCAGATATACAGCAGCACTCATGGAATTCAATACAGGTAGGGTTACATGTTCCAGATAATCCACTGGTGGAGCCCATCTAACATCAGTACCACCTTTGATATTAATTTCAACCCTCTGATCCGCAAATAACGAGGGTATTATTAGAGCTTGAAGGATCAGTGTTATGCTACCGGCAGTTTTTACATCCACCTCCAGTTTCCCCCCACTTATCTGGTCTGGAGTGAAATTCATCTGGGTTGAACCTAATTCCAATCCAGTGACCTCTGCGTTGGAGAGTTGAGCCAGAGCCAGGGCTGCGTTTAAGTGTTGTGGCATCAGACCCGGCTTTGGCCGGCTGCTCCTGATGTTGGAAATGGCAAATGCCTTTCCAGTTAAGGCTGAAAGGGCAGTTGAAACTCTTAAAAGAGCTCCTCCACCTTCCCCAAATGATCCATCGATTTCTATCATGTTAAACAGTTTTTTAATCTTAAATATGAGAATTGATTGTTATGAGAATTGATTGTTATGAGAATTGATTGTTAAAAAATAGTTTATTATGGAGTTTATTATGAAAACATTAGCTTGGAATCATGTTAATTCATCTCAGTAATGGATCCCATGATCAATTCACTTTATTCAGATCCCTTCATATAAAAGACTCAGACAGGCTTCATCATCATTTACAATTTCCCTTACTCGTTTTAATGAGTCCTTCAGAGCGTGTATTATTTGATTATCATCCACTCTTCCGGCATCAAGTGCAGCAAGATCCAGGCGGATGGTGGCCGACACCCCAGGCATTCCCACTGCAGGGATGGTAACTATGTGATGTTCTTTTAAGAGTATCATGGCCATTAAAGTGGTTAACTCGCGTGATGAAAGGGTGGTGGTCCCTTCTTTTGAGGTGATTTCTTTTTCGAGGTTTTTTGCTGAAATCATGATCCCTGTGGGTGTTTTCTCAACACCATCCATCACATTCCTGGCCATAATATTGAGTTTATCCCTCCTATCCAGGGAATCTAAGAGTTTCTGGGGGTTGAAATCCTCCAGAGCCCTTACAATGCCTGCAACAATTGGTGGTTGGGCTTCCAGCCCAAACTGATGTGCCTTGTCTTTTATCCGGTTGATTAATGTGGCTTTTCCTGCCATTAATCCGGCTCGTGGGCCGTTCATTAATTTGTCAGTACTGGTTACAACCAGATCCGCACCCATGTCCAGTGCCCTGGGCTGATTATAGATAACGGTGCGTATCCGTGCTCCGGATGCATCATCAACCAGTACCGGGATCTGTTGCTGGTGGGAAATCTGGATGATCCTCTTAAAATCATTTAAAGGAAGCACCTGGTGATCCATGGTGGATCCGGTTATAATTACCAGTGTTGTTTCATCACTGAGCTGGAAATCAGGTAGATTGTCAAATTCCCGGTAAGATGCACCCCGGAGCTTTGCACTGCGAGGAATAGACGGGTGTGAAGGTAATTCTGGTAGGTAGTGTAGTACTTCTTCACCGGGTTTTACAAGGGCCAGTATGGCGGCCAGTATGGCGGCACTGGTGCGGTTGAATGCAACGACTTTCTCCCCAGCCAGGTGTTTTTTTCCCTCTTTCTGGAGGTTTAATTCAAAAATAGCAGGACCGGAATAGGTTTCCAGTAGGTTAAGGTCTGATTTTTTAACTGGGAATCCTCCGGCTAGCCCTGAAAGGTCGTATAAACTGGATCTTCCCTCTTGATTTACCAGGGCTGCGATGAATCTTAATGCAGTTTCTCTTCTTTTTACTTCATCCAGGGAAGAACATATGAGCATTTCAGTCATCCTTAGAATATTTTTTATGACTTTCTGCTTTCAGGATAATGGCATCGTCAGCCGAGTTTTGCAGGGCTGCGCTGAAACCAGGTTCAGCTCCAATAACTATGGTTTCTTTCCCATTTTCCTTAGCTTTATTGATGATTGGTAAAAAATCAGCATCCCGAGTCATAAGGGCTACTACATCAATATTGGGATTGTAGATAAGTTCCATGGCCTCAACTGCCATGTAAACATCAGTATCTCCTGCCACCACAATGGGTGTGAATCCCTGGTTTACTATGGCTTCGATGAGTTTGTCTGAGGCATACTGGTTCAAAAGAACCTTACCCACCCTCATATTACCATATTCTGCTATTATCTCCCGTACCAAATCTAAATTAAGGCTGAATTCCTTCCTCAGCATGTTAGGGCCATCCACCAGGAGTCCTATATTTTTAGATCCCCCTGATTCTGACTTTCTAAGCGGGATGTAAGAAGTTAATTTTTCAAAACTTCGCATTTTTATCCTCCAATATAATCATGGTAAAAAACAGTTTAGGGGTGTGGTGAGCTAAATTGAATTATTATATTTGACATGAATGGATTATTTATTGACTTAAATGGGTAATCATTAAAACCATGTTCAAACAATTTTTTAAAGTAAACATCTGCAATTAATCGAAAGTCAATAATCCCACCAATACCATAAATTCCCAATATTTGGCCTTTAAAAGGCAATCAGGCTGCTTATTTTTACCATCTTATTTAAATTATTTATATATTTATGAATTTTTACATATATAAACTTTGCAACATAAAGTTTGGGGCCTTAAACTCCCTTCACGAAGTTATTAAGGTCTACTTAAATGATTCGTTTAAAAATAATATCTCAATTTGCATCCTTAATTAGCGGAATTACAATTACCTTAACAGATACAATTACATTTTAGCAAATACAACTTACCATAAACCAGTGCACATGCAACTTAAATCATCAAAATAGCAGTGCGTGAAGTTTTTTAAGGTTGATTAGGGTGTTTAAAACTTTCTTATAGTGAAAAAGTATTTTTGTTTACAATTTTTCTTATTAGAAAGATATTTACCCCATTTGTCTTTTGGAAATCTATTTCTATTAAGACTCTGTCTTACATTTTTGGAAATCTGTTTACTCCACTTCCAGAGTAAATGCATCACCGAAAAGATCTTTTATTACAGGGAGATCTTCTTCAGATATGTTTATTACTTCCACATCAGCCATGTCTCGGAAGTAATATTCTGCATTGGCGATTTGACCCTCATCATTCATGTACAGGTATAGTCCGTCCACGAATTCCTCTGGATTTTGTGATGGGAGGAATATTTCAAAACGGATGAGGATTTGGGAACCTGGAATATTATCCTGAAGGTCCTGTTTCTTCTGTTCATCCTGCAAAGCTGCTCTAAATTCTTTCATCCGGGAATTAAGCTCCTTCAGTATTCTTTGTTCATCGTTACTCATGAATTCACCTAATCTCATATTTAATTTAACTCATATGTATTATACTTCTTATTGGTTTTTCTGCCTTAAATATAACTGGAAGTGGATTTATACACTTCAGGAATATATAAAGAAACTTCAGGATATATATAAAGAAATAATAGGGTGAAGTATTAATAGTTTTTCCTCGAAGTAAAATTAGATTCTACTTGTATGAACTGTAATTCTTACTTGTATGTGTATTTCTTTTCTTCAAACTCAATGGTGAATTCTGTGCCTTTATCCCTTTTAAGTTCAATGTTTCCATCAATCTGATCAGTTAAAATGTTAACCAATCGTAAACCCAGGGATTTTGTGTTTTTATAGTCAATATTTTCGGGGAACCCCACACCATTATCAGTTACTGTTAGCCTGTATTTGGGATGGTTGTAATGGAAGCCTATATCTATCTGACCACTTCGATTATTGGGAAATGCGTGTTTCAGGCAGTTTGATAGAAGTTCATTCACAATGAGCCCTAAAGGAATCATGGTGTTGATGTCTATCATTACTTCCTCAACATTGAACTTAAGCTTCACACGATCCAGATCAGTGGCATAAGTCCGGAAAAGGTCACTGGCCAGTGTTTGGATGTACTCCCCAATATCGATACTTTTAAGATGGCTGGACTGGTATAATCGGTCATGGATAAGTGCCATGGACCTGGCACGATTCTGACTGTCTTTGAAAACATTCAGAACTTCTTCATCCTTAATATAACGGGATTGAAGGTTCAAAAGACTGGATATGATCATCAGATTGTTCTTAACCCTGTGGTGAATTTCCCTTAAAAGCATCTCTTTTTCTTCAAGAGAAAGTTGTATCTTTTCTTTCATCTTGTTTCGTTCAGTTATATCCCTGGCAATGGATAAAGACAGTTTATCCTTTTTTAAGGTGAAAATATGGGTGCTGATCTCAACTGGTATTTTAACACCATCCTTGGATATTAGGACTGTTTCAAAAGTGATTTTATTTTCATCCAGGTCTCTCATGTGGTTGGATCCAGTGAATGATTCCAGATCCTCAATATCCTTGGGTGACATTTCCAGGAGTTCTTCGTGGGTATAACCCAGTATCTGACTGGCAATACTGTTAACCTCAACAAAATTTCCGGAAATTCCATCTTCAGTGAGTTTATGCAGGAAAATAGCATCATTAGCATTGTTGAATAGGTTGCGGAATTTCTCTTCACTATCACGCAATGCCTCCTCAGCACCTCTATTTTTAAGTGCCACTGAGGATAGGTTCACCATGGTTTGAAGTGCACTGGAATCTAACACATCATTAACATCCAAAAATATGCTGGCACTGCCATATATCCGTTCATCCCACTTAAATCCAGTAACGTATATCTTCCCAATGTTCAGGAGCTTTTCAAGTTCTTGGCATTGATTTTCAGGAACATTTCCCCCTAAGATCTCAAAAATACCCCCATTAACCCGGTAGGGCTGGTTTTTTAAAATGGCTCCTTTCCCCTTTTTAGTGAGTAGGGAACATTGAATAGTGAAATCATTTAAGTCTTTTTCTGGGAAGTTATCCTGGAGGATTTTGATCTTTTGTGGATTTCCAGCTACATTTTTTACTTTAAAAGTATTTAGATATGGATTGTAGGTAGATATAATTACAAAACCTTCACCAATCAGTTTTTCTATTTTTTCACCTATGAACTGGTAAATATCAAATTCAATGGGTAATTCCAAGAAATCAAAGGCAGTATCCGATATAAATGTCTCAAAGGATGGGAAAAGTTTTTTTTTGTCATTTCTGAGTTTGAAATTTTCTTCTTCCAGTGATGAAATTCTCTTGAGTGACTCTTCCAGCTCATTGACAAGGTGTTCTCTGGATTTATTGTGAATATTCATTTAATGCCTCCCCCAGATTTGTTTTAGTGCAGAATTGAGGGTTAATTTTTTTAGTCAATATACCATGGGGGTTTAAATTTTCCGTAGTTTTTAAATTTTCAGTATCCTTGGAATTTGCTGAAAACTTTTTTTAATCCCCACACCTTTGTAGTCCCAATTCCAACATTTTAATTCCCCAGTCTATATCCTAGTTGAATCTATTTTACTTTGATTTTCCGTATTTAGCTTCTTTGAATTTAATGCAGAATTCAGTTCCATTGGAGGTGTCCAGTTCTATTTGACCATCAATTTGGCGGGTTAAACTGTTAACCAATTGTAATCCAAGTGAATCAGTGTTACGGTAGTCTATATCTTCAGGAAAAGCTATTCCCGTGTCACCGATTTTTAATTGGTACTGGTCATCGATTAATTTGAAATCAACGGTTATATCACCAGATTTTCCATCAGGGAATCCATGTTTAAGGGCATTGGACACCAGTTCATTCAGGATCAATCCCAGGGGAATGGAAGTGTTGATATCCATCGTCACATCTTCAACATCAATATCCAGGTTGATCCGGCCAGAACCATCAGCATAGGTGTGGAAAAGGTCTTTGGATAGTGTTCGAATATAGTCACCGAAGTTGATCCGTTTTAGATCCGTGGATCGGTATAGTCTTTCGTGTATTAATGCCATGGAGTTTGCCCGGCTTTGACTCTCCTTAAAAATACCTAAAGCCTCTTTATCCTTAATGTACCGTGACTGTAAATTCAGTAGACTGGATATGATCATCAGATTGTTCTTAACCCGGTGATGAATTTCTTTGAGGAGCATTTCCTTTTCATGGAGGGACTGCTGTATTTTCTCTTCCATTTCCACCCTTTTGGTGATATCTCTACTAACCGCAAGTACGCCAGTTATATTTCCCGCATTACCGGTCATTATATTGGTTACAGCTTCTGTGGGAACTATGCTGCCATCTTTACATACCTGGTCAACCCGGAATGTCTGCATTTTGACAGATTCGTCTCCAGAAAGGAAGGCCTGAATTTTCAATGGTAACTTTTCCATTATGTACTGGTATGATTCTGGGGTTAACACATCCTCCAGGGATTGGTTTAAAACTTCTTCTGCTGTGTATCCCCTTAATTTATAAACTGATGGACTTACATATGTAAATTTCTGAGAGTTTATGTCCATTACCCATATAACATCACCTGAATTCTCGGAAATGAGGCGGTACTTCTCTTCACTTTCGGTTAAAGCTATTTCTGCTTGCTTGCGTTTGGTTATATTTTCGAAAACAGCCACAAAGTATTCCTGGGCTGGGCTGAATACTGATATGTTCAACCAGATTTGGAGGGGTTTGAAATAGGTTTCTATTGATTCAGACACTCCAGTCATGGCAACACGGCCGTATATCTCAAATAATTCTGGTTGCGCTTCTATGATTCCCGGAATGGCTTCTGTGACTTTTTTTCCTTCGATGTTTTCCAGACCGGTGAGTTTGTAAAAGGCACTGTTAACATCGATGTATATCCAGTCCTGGGGATGGCCTTCCTCATCAAAGAGCATTTTACAGTAGGCAAATCCTTCCAGCATGTTTTCAAATAAAGTTCTGTACTTTTTCTCACTTTCCACCAAAGCTTTTTCAACTTTCTTACGTTCAGTGATGTCACGGGAAACAGCAATGGCAACTTCCTGTCCCTGAAGTTGGAAGAGGTGATTGCTCACTTCCACCTGTATTCGTTTTCCCTCCTTGGTGACGTGAATCATCTCAAAATTAGCATAACCATTTTCTCTGAGGGCTTTTGTATTTTCAGGCATTTTATCCCTGAAATCAGGGGCCACAATATCTGCTGGAGACATGCTCAAAAACTCTTCCCTGGTGTAACCAAGTCTTTTTTGACCTACCTGGTTTACCTCCAGAAAGTTACCTGGAAGGCCATCTTCTTTCATGAGGTTCAAACTGATCATGTCATTGGCATTGTTGAACACTTCCCGGAACTTCTCTTCATTTTCCTTTAAGGCAGCCTCCATTTGCCGGCGTTGTGTCACATCATGAGCTAAATGGATGCTACCTCTTAATTGACCATCATCATCGATTATGGGTGAAACTGAGACATTGTAATCTCCGTGGAGTTTATCAATGAAGAATTCACTGCTGTGAGGTTGTTGATCCTGTATGAGCAAGGAATGGGGACAGAAAGAGGGTGGCTCACTGGTACCATGAACCACTGAATAACATTTCACACCAACCAGATTACTTGAGTCAGTATGTAGGCCCTGGGCCATGGCTTTATTAACCTTTTTTATGTTATGCTTCCCATCAATAATGGCTATAGGATCAGGCAAGGCATCAAAGGTGAGTTCCCACTCATCTTCAGAATGTCTCAGTTTTAATTCCACATTTTTACGTTCAGTAATATCTTCTAATGTCTCTAATACACCAATAATATCTCCTTTACCATCTCTGATTTCTGCAGCGGTGAAATAGAGCCAGGTGCCATTTTCACCAACGTCCGGGAAGAAATCCTCGGCTTCAAAGGCATTTTCTACGTAGGGGGATTTTCTGCACTTGTCCTTGTACCATTCCCGGATCCCTTCTAGATCACGGTCCACGAGTAAATCAGCCATTAACGGTCTTTCTTTATGGTATAATATTGTACGGTGTTTATCTGTTCCCAGTATTTCACTGGCCATGCTACCTGTGTATTTTTCCAGGGCTTTATTCCAAAAAATAACCTTGTGATCGTGATTTATGATAAATTGAGGAATGGGAGAGGCATCTATTATTGCAAAAGTTAAATCAGCAGCCCTAATATCTTTTTGCTCCATCCATTCATCCCCATATTCTAGTTGAATTAAAGTTTTTGATATTCTACAGATTTTTTTAGTATCCTAGAAAATAATTGATATTGTATCCTGCAAATAATTGATACTGGCATCCTACATAATAATTGATTTTTTATATGTAACCCCCAATCCAGGGTTAATCCCATAAGTATCATAATAACTCTGTTTTTTAAAAAATTTATAACTATGCCCCATACCCCATTTCCCTGGGAAATAATTGAAAAATTAAAATGTATAGAGATACACTGCCTTTTTTAGTATTCACTGTAAATCGCTTATCAGCCCAAGTCCATGTATTTCTTGATTTGGGGTACTTTAAGTCGGTAGGCTATTTAGAACACACTTTAAAATATTTATTAATAATGGGAAACATAAATAATACAACTTATAGGTGCTTGATTTCACTATTGATATCTCAGGGGGTTATTAATGAGCAGTAGTCCTTATAAATGGGGAGTAGTTTTAATTGCCTGCATGGCAATCTTTATCATTGTTTTAGATTCATCCGCAATGAACGTAGCCATAAGTACGCTGGTTGTAGAGTTAAACACAACTCTATCTGTTATCCAAGCCATTATAGCATTATATGCATTGATAATTGCTTCTTTTATGTTGTTGGGGAGTAAAATCCAGGATATTCTTGGAAGGAAAAAAACATTCCTGGTGGGGCTGATGATATATGCTTCGGGAACAATAATAGCTACATTAAGTATCAATGCTGGAATGCTTCTGTTAGGGTGGGCTGTTCTTGAGGGTATTGGTGCTGCATTGATATTACCCGCCACCACAACCATTGTGGGGGCCAGTTATGAAGGTAAGGATAAAATCACTGCCTTTGGGATCTGGGGAGGTATTGCAGCAGTGGGTGCCGCAGTAGGCCCCATAGTGGGTGGAGTTTTCACCACATACCTCAGCTGGAGACTGGTGTTTGGATCAGAACTGGTATTTGTTGCGGCCATATTAATTTTCAGGCACTACTTAACTGAATCAAAACCAACCCTCAAATGGAAAGATTTAGATATAGTAGGGGCGTTGCTTTCTATAGTTTCCCTGATACTGATCGTTATGGGCATTCTACTTCTCACCAAACCTCAGTACTGGGAATATGTATTGTTACTAGTGGGTTCGGGTGCAATTCTCTTTGTAATCTTTTTATTATGGGAGAGAAGAAGAATCAACAGGGGCCTGGAACCATTATCAGATATAACCCTCCTGAAAAATCGTGTGTTTGGTTTGGGCAACTTTAACTCAGTTATACAGCAGATCCCCCTGGCAGGTTTTCTTTTCATCATACCAGTATTCCTGCAGCAGGTCACTAAACTCAACGCCTTTGACACTGGTTTGGCTCTCTTACCGGCCTCAGTAACCATTCTCATCTTTTCACTTATTGGTGCCAAACTATCATCGGCTTTGGAGTCCAAACATATCATTATGATTGGATTTGTGATTGCCGCAGCAGGAACCTACATACTGGGTGGAGTGTTCAATGTGAATACTCAGATAATAGATCTGGTACCGGGTACTGTGGTTTTTGGTGTGGGTGTGGGTTTACTGCTTTCCCAACTAACCAATCTCACCATGGCAGCGGCGGGTGATGACCAGGAAACCGATGCAGCTGGCCTTTTGAATTGTTTTAAAAATCTGGGTTATTCCATGGGAACAGCCTTAATAGGGGTTTTGCTTCTGCTGGGCATATTTGGTGGATTGACCTCGGGAATAGAAACATCTGGTGTGGCGACTAACATGTCCACTCAACAAATTCAGGATGGTCTTATGAGTTATGTGGAAAAGATGCAGACCGGTACTCCTCCCATACCACCGGAACTGGTGCCTTACTCTGCCCAGATTATAAATTCATCCATAAGCTCTGCAATGAAGCAAACATTCACGGTATTATCCTTGATCCTACTTTTAGGATTCATTACCAGCATATTCCTTCCATCAACCAAAAAGGCAGATTAATAACTGGAGGATAACCAGGAAACAGATAATAATAAAAGAAATGATTAATAAATAATAATATGAACTGAAATTGTATTTGAAATAAAGAATTGATGGAGGTTGGGAAATTGAGCAATCAAATAAACGGAATTTTATTGATGGTACTGGGTGTGATACTGGCAATTCTTTATATTGCTTTACCAAACTTTATATGGTACACCTACTGGCTGGCAGTAATAATAATCGTGGGATACGGTTTTTACACCTACCAAAAAAGAGGATAGTCCTGCACTACCCCCTTTTTTTCTTCTTTCTTGTAGGTTTCTTCTTCCTTGTAGGTTTCCTTTTTTAAGTTTCATTTGGTTTTCTAAAAATTATTAATTTAGAACAATTTAATAGAAAAACACTCTTACCAGCAGAAATCCCTATTTATCAACTTTAAGCGCTTTTTCACCATACCAACTAACTCCCAGGGCACCTAGGGGTGCAGTGAATAATATGGCAATTACAGCTATGGCCAGGATCTCTTGCCCGGATGCAACACCCATTGAAAGTGGAATAGCACCTATGGCTGCCTGTACCGTTGCTTTGGGCATGTAAGCAATTATGCAGAAGATTTTTTCCTGTAAATTTAGATTTGAACCCAATAATGACAGGTATACCCCTGCACTGCGTGCCATTAAACCTATTATGATTATGGTCAGACCCACCACTGCAAATGAAGCTGCTAGGTAGATGTTCACTTGTGCTCCAACCAGTACAAAGAGCAGTATTTCTGCAAATATCCATATTTTATCAAATTTACCCGAAATCTGCATTCCTAGTTCTGGCATTTTCTCCAGTATCATAAATCCAATCACCATAACACCTACCAGGGCTGCGATGGGAACCAAACTGCTTAATGCATCACCTAAATTCTTTAATATGATGGCTGAAGCGAGGATTATCAGTGTCTTCTCGGTGTTACGTATGTTAAAGCGTTTGAAGACATATATTAAGATAACCGCAATGATCAGTCCAAATAGAATTCCCAGAGCAAATTGTAAGGGAATGCTCAGAACTGTCATTAGATAGTTTACCTGCTGGCCTCCGTATATTCCCAGGAATATGGAAAAGATGGTGATGGAAACCACGTCATCAACTGAAGCACCGGTTAATATGATAAGTGGGATTCCTTTACTAGTTCCCATCCTTCTTTTGATGAATGAAAGCATTTGGGGGACGATAACTGCAGGGGATACCGCTGCAATGATAAAACCCAGCATACCTGCTTCAACAAGAGGTAAACCTAAAAGATAGTGGGCTACGAACATTACAGTGAGTCCCTCAACCACATCTGGGATAAAACTCATTTTAACCGCGGCCATTCCAACCTTCCGCAGGCTATCCATGTGGATTCCAAATCCTGCCCTTAAGAGGATTATTATAAGTGCTATTGCCCTTAAATCCCCAGATATATTTAGTATGGCTTTATCAATGAGATTCAACCCATACGGACCTATAATTATGCCCAAAATGAGCATTCCCAGTAATCCGGGGAGTTTAATTTGTTTAAAGAGTTTGCTGAATAATAGACCAAGTAAGATTATAATGGCTACGCTAAAGGCCACGTACTGAAATTCCATTTAGATCAATCCTAATCTTTAAATAGTTTGTTTAGGAGTTATTCCCAACAAGTAGTCAACTAAATTTGATTTAAATTTGTTCAGATAGTGGTATTTGAAAATAGTATTGTTTAGTGGGGTTTTTTCATATTTTAACATTTTCGCTTCTTCCTTTAGATTTTTTTAATAGGAGTCATTAGCTTGTTGTAGCAGTTTATGGTGAACCCCATCACCGAAGGTAAGTGTTATAATTTTTTGATATATAATACTTTTGAAAACTCCCACATTTTTCAATCAAAAATTGATATGTGGATTGATCCGCTCAAAATAGTATATTTTTGACAGACAAAAATTATATGGTAAATTTACCATAACATTAGATTGATACCATAAAAAATAGAAATATTAATTAAATATCAAAGATTGAACTATTTTAGACCATAACTATGAATCTTATTAAAGTTAGATTATTTTTATAGGTTATTATTAATCAGATTACATTAAAAAATTCCAAAAATAAAACATTGTAAATATATTAATTCAAGATTATTATTGGAAATAATGGGGTAAAAATGATTGAACTTTTATTTTTCCTAATCATTCTCTTTATTGTAGCCATAGTTTCCCATAAAATTGGTAAACTACCCATAACCGCCCAGATGATATTTATTTTTGCTGGAATGGCTGCCGGATGGCTTTTTACAGGTTTTATTGATGTTCGAGAACCTCCGGTATCTACATTAGTACTTTTAATAGCAGAAATAGCGCTGGTACTGGTTTTATTTACAGATGCATCTCGTGTGCCATTGAAAGATATTGAATTGAACAATTTACCCCCAAGACTACTTACCATTGGATTACTTCTTACCATAATCCTGGGAATCGTATTAGCAACCTTAATATTCACAAATTTAACATTTTGGGAAGCGGCAATAATTGGTGTGGTATTAGCCCCCACCGATGCTGCCCTAGGGCAAGTTGTGGTGAAAAATAAGGGAATTCCAATTAAAATTCGTGAAGCATTGGAAGTTGAAAGTGGATTAAATGATGGATTAGCAGTTCCCTTTTTGCTGGTTTTTGTTGCCATTGGGATGGCAGAAGAATCATTTTCCCCCTTCGGTTACTTCATCAATATTGCACTGGAACAGATAGGATTAGGAGTACTGGCAGGCCTTTCAGTTGGACTCTTAGGTTCATGGCTGGTTGTAAAATCACAAGCCCGTGGATGGATTACCGCAGAGTATCAAAGAATTGCCTTTCTTGTTTTGGCTGTAATTTCATTTATTGTAGCTGATGAAATAGGGGGTAGTGGTTTTATAGCTGCATTTGTTGGTGGTTTAATAGCGGGATACATTACTAGGGATGCTAGTAAAGTCCTAATGGACTTTGCAGAAACAGAAGGTCAGTTTTTAAACTTAACCGTCTTTTTCCTTTTGGGCATAATAATCCCAGGCCTACTTCCCTATATAACCTGGCAAATTATTCTTTATGCCATATTAAGCTTAACAGTTATTAGAATGGTACCTGTAGCCATATCCTTAATTGGGACTAATATCAATCTGGATAGTGCGTTATTCATGGGATGGTTTGGTCCGAGAGGATTGGCATCGGTAGTGTTGACTCTTTTTGCTTTAGAACTATTGAATCCATTTCCGGGGGAGAATACTTTTGTATTAGTGGTTTTTATAACTGTTTTTTTCAGTGTGGTTGCCCATGGAATAACTGCATTACCCCTATCCAGGATATATGTTCGGCGAAATCAATCAAAAAAGGATTAAATCCGTATTAACATATAATAAGGGGAAAAACAAAAAATTTAAGTTAGATTAGACTGTTATAACAAATCAAAATAGAAATGGCTTTTTTTAAAAGTTGAAATTTATTAAAAAGTTTTGAAATTAAATTATAAAAGTTGAAATTCAATTAAAAAAAAATATGTATTCAAGTTATCCTAACTTGAATTTATCCTGCTATTAGTGCAAAAAGGCCGGCAATAAACATTATGACTATTGCAATCCATAGTAACCACACGGTAAAAACAGGGAATAGCAGGAAAAGAATCAGGAAAATAATAGCAAACCCCACCAGTGACCCACCAGTTGCTTGTTGTTTTTCAACCATTTTTTTTCACCCCCTCTACATAATTATTCTATTATTATAATCTCTTTTTTTAAATATAAGTTATTTTCGGGCATGAATTATATAAAAGGGCATGAATTACATTAAAATTCCATAAAATAATTTAAAATTTAACATTAACTTCACCTGAACATTGTTCTTACGGGGGTTTCCAGTTTGTCCATGTGCTCTTAAAATATAATAAATCACAATCACTAGAATTTAATTCTAAACATGAAAAAATTGGAAATAGGATTATGTCTATGAATTTAGCGTTTTTTACTACTCCCAATAGTTTTTTCGGGTACCTGCATAACCTGCTATCATCATTAATAAAGCCAGTATTAATGGTATTGCGGGTACTCCGGTGTTTTGCATTCGGATGGTAGTTGTGGTGGCAGCGTTTGCAGTTGGCAGTGCGTTTAGCTTAAGAGAATTGATGCCTGTGCTGTTGATGTTATAGGTGTTGGATGCTAATGAAGCTGTGAACAGGTTATTTCCTGGCTGGGTTGTCCATCCAGTTACATAGAGGTAGGGATCACCCACAGTAACGTTTTCTAATGTCCAGATGATATTGTTTCCATTGATTATCCATGTTCCATCACCACTAATACCAGATATTACAAAACCATCTGGTATGGGTATGGTTATGGTAACGTTTTCTGCCGTGTCTGGTCCGTTGTTTCCCAGTTTATAAGTTAAGGTGAAGGTTTCACCAACTCGTGGGTTGTTATTGTTACTGGTTATGGTTATGTAAATATCTGCTGCAGCTGGCACGTCAAGGTAAGCAGTAGATTCATCATTTGAAGGGTTAGGATCATGTACATCAGCATCAACAATTGAAGCATTGTTTTCAATACGAGTGTCAGAATCAACAACCTGTGCTTCAATAGCAAGCCAGAAAGAATCAAACAAACCCAGATGGTTAACAGTCCAGTTTCCAGTTAAAGGATCAAACGACGCATCCTGAGAGACCCAGCTTTGACCATTATCCCAGCTAACCCACCAGTTACCAGTGGCACTTAAACCAGCCGGTAAAATATCACTTACCACCACATTAATATCTGCATCTGGACCGTTATTGTAGAGATTTATTGCGGCAATAACCTTGTCCAGATAATTGGCAGTATTGATGGCTGATCCCCAGTTATCAACACTCCAGAATTCACTAAAAACCCCGGCATCAGCACTGGGCACATCTAATACGTCTATCATGGCTTTGTTGTTGGATAAATTATAGTCATAAGTGTTTGAAGTTACATTGGCATCAAGTAGGGAAATTCCAACATTAATTGCTCTTAAGTTAAATAGTAAGGTTTGATTTACAGATCCCAGGTCACCCAGATCCCAGGTGATTGTTTTTGAAGTTGAATCGTAGTTTGGTGTTCCCTGGGTACATAACAAAAATCCAAGGAATTCCATGTCTGCAGGAACTGGTAAAGTTACCTTCACATTACCAGCAGAGTCTGGTCCATTGTTACCCACTTTGATGGTGATATGGAAGACATCCTCCACATAAGGATGAACATTACTAGAATTCATTGTTATATAAATATCTGCTGAAGCTGAAACATTCAAGTAAGCAGTTGATTCATTATTCACAGTATTGGGATCGTATACATCGGCTTCAACAATTGAAGCATTGTTTTCAATACGAGTATCCGAATCAACAACCTGCGCTTCAATAGCAAGCCAGAAAGAATCAGTCCAACCCAGATGGTTAACTGTCCAGTTTCCAGTTAAAGGATCAAACGACGCATCCTGAGAGACCCAGCTTTGACCATTATCCCAGCTAACCCACCAGTTACCAGTGGCATTTAAACCAGTCGGTAGAATATCACTTACCACTAAGTCACTATCCGCATCAGGACCATTATTATAAAGATTTATGGCTACAATAACCTTGTCCAGATAATCTGCATTGGTGATGGCTGATCCCCAGTTATCTGCACTCCAAAATTCACTGAAAACCCCTGCATCGGCAATGGGCACGTAAAAACTAGCATTGTCAGTCATACCAATATTACTATCATATTGATCCAGTTGGGATAGGGTGGCGGTATTATTCACTGTTGTTCCTGCAACAGCACTGGTTACAGTGGCGGTGATATGAATCACAGCGGAAGTGAAGGCATTGATCTGGTTTATGGTCCATACACCAGCGGAGTATGATCCATCACCTACAGCAGAGACAAAGGTCAGTCCAGCAGGTAAGATATCGGTGATTTTGATGTTGGTGGCGTTTTCTGGACCCCCGTTGGTTGCGGTTAAGGTGTATACAATGTTTTGACCCACATTTTGGGTGGTGACATTCACACTATTATCCACTACCACTGCAGCTTGTGCTAGTACTTTTGTTTTTGTGGTTACACTGCTGCGTAGTGAATTATCTTCGTTTTGCGCGGTTCGTTTGGCAGTGTTGTTAATGGTTATGGTTGCAGGATGAGGGTTGACTGTGACCAGAATTTTCAGTTGGGCTGTTCGTCCAATGGGCAGTGAACCTATGGTCCAGTTTCCAGTTGCTGGGTCATAACCCGCGCTAAGCTGATCCCAAGTATGAGTGGTTAAGTTCCATACATAGTAAGATGATAAGGTGGTGCCGGATGGTATGGGATCGGATATTATGAGTCCGGTGGCTTCATTTGGACCGTAGTTGGTTGCTGTTATTAAATATTCAATGGTATCCTGGTTGTAATCGTATTGGGTTAATGTGGCATTCATTTTCAAAGCCACATTCGCGCTTTTTACTTTACTGATGTTAACTGATACTACTTGCCTACCAACACGAGCATAAACCCGGCCATCTCCTATGATTGCTGGTGTGAAGATAGTAGTTGCAACTCCAGATGTAGTTGTGGTCGTATGGGTGCTTAGTGTTCCTCTAAGTACTCGGAATGTTACTTTAACACCATCGGGCACAGTCATGTTGTAGGTTTCTTTGGTGTTCTGTCCTGCTGAGTTCATTATCAGGGTTGAGGTCACTGTTGAAGTCTGGTCTCTTTTTATTGGGTTTGGATCTGCAGTTATGTTGAGCACTAAATAGGGAGTGTAGTAGTTAGTTAAATCATTTTTACCTCGCACCAGGTTGGCGATTTCCGTGCTATTGTTGATTCCCCACCAGTTGTTCTGTAGATTGAGTTTACTAGAGTTATATCCGTTTAAATATACATCCTCTATGTAATCTTTAGGTTTCAGATCACTATCGATATAAAAGGTACCTTCATCTTCAAAACTGCAGAAATTCACTGCCACTGGATCGTCTGTGTCGGAGTAAATACCGTTCCCTTTCCCATAATCTATTTGCACATTAAAAAGCCATTGCACATCATATTTTTCAGCAAAATATTTTGCGAATGCGTTTATAACATCAACACCAGCCATGTTCCCCCTTAGTTCACTTTGTGTGATGTTTAAAGAACCAGTATTATATATAGCACCACCATCTCCTGCAGAATGACCTAATCCTGCAATTCGGGCCCTATTATTAGTTATTATGGTTTCATTAATGGTTAATACGCCCTCGTCATCATTGTATATGGCCCCACCATTTCCCCCATCACCCCAGGGAAGATTATGATCAAATTCACTGATCTGAAGAACGCCCCCTCCAATACCAGCTAGATTCCTATCAATAACTGTACCCTGATTTATGAGTAATTTACCGTTGTTGTAGATGGCACCCCCATCACCCCCATTTCCGGCATCACTGGTAAGATCACCACTATCTCCACCACTTCCAGCTTCGTTCTTGGTTAGAGTACAATTGGTGATTGTAAAATCACCTTTCTGGTCGTTGTAGATGGCACCCCCATCACCCCCATTACCTCCACTTAATGCATCTAATGGCAGTTCTCCAATGGATCCACCTTTTCCTCCTTTATTATTAGTTAGAGAGGTGTTGGTTATGATAAATATGCCGTTGTTGTAAATGGCACCCCCATTACCTCCATCTCTACCATTTCGGGTATCAGTTCCATCACCACCATTTCCAGCGTAGTTACCATCAAATTGGGAATTGGAAATAGTGGCAGTTGCTCCGGATAAGTTGTAGATGGCACCTCCATCCCCACCAGAAGCCCCTTCAGCACCATTATTTGAATCTGAACCATTTCCAGTGTAGTTATCATCAAATTCACAGCCATCTTCGACAGTTAAAGTAGCACCGTTATATATTGCACCACCATTACCTCCAGCACCACCCTGATTATCGTTACTGGCGCTTCCACCGTCTCCAGCCCAATTATCGCTGAGTTCACAGTTGATTAGGGTTAGAACAGTTGATACTGTGCGGTCTTTATCATCTGCTTCATTATATATTGCTCCGCCGGAACCTCCTTGTTGTCCGTTTTTGGAGCCAGTGGCGGATCCGCCGTTTCCCGCATGGTTGGCGTCGATTTCACAATCTTCTAGTGTAATAACCCCTCTGTTGTAAATTGCTCCCCCATTTCCAGCATCACCCCCATGATGTCCATTTCCAGCATTATTGGCATTAATTATGCTATCAGTGATAAGTACTGTTCCAGCGTTCTCATCATTAAAGATAGCCCCTCCATTTCCACCAGCTCCCCCACGGGAGGCGTCCTCGTTTTCCCCACCATCCCCAGCACAGTTATGGTAGAATGAACAATTATCTTCGATGGTTAAAGTAGCACCGGCTGCATTGTATATAGCTCCTCCAGAGCCTCCAGAAGACCCATCATGAACACGGCTACCATCTCCACCATCTCCCGCATTATTATATTCAATATCACAGTTCTGTAGATTTAGAATACCAGCATTATATATGGCCCCACCATTACCTCCAGATTTGCTCTCCCCATCTTTTCCTGAATTTCCGTTGGCATCCCCACCTTTTCCAGCATTATTATCATGTATGTAACAGTTAATGGCAGTTAAATTACCTTTATTAGTGTTGTATACTGCCCCACCATCACCACCAGGTGTTGCATCTCTAGCATTATCACCCTTTGCAGCCTGATTATAACAGATTTCACAGTTATTAAGTATTAAATTACCTTCATTGTATATTCCACCACCATTCTGGCTTGCTTTACCATTTTGTATGCACAGGTTTTGGATTAGAACCGTATATCCCGGTTCAACATGGAAAACCGTGTGATCATCTTTACCATCTATGAATGTACTATCAGATCCCGCACCAGTGATGGTTAAATTCTTACCCACTTTTATACTCTCATCATCAGTATAATTTCCAGTTGTCAGGTTCAGTGTATCACCGTCATGGGCACCGGTTATAGCATTAGAAATGGTACCGTCTCCAGGGTTAACATTTATGGTTGCGGCATATGCAGAGTTAGCAAAAATTAAAACAAAAAAGGCTAAAATTGTTGTGAAAATAACTTTATTCCTCATTTTCTCCCCTTTACTTATGATAAAAATTCAATAATTTTATTTGCCACTAACATAATTAAATGTTTTGATAAAGACTAATTTTATGTGACCCTTTTCACAATAGAAGTAACTTATCCTTTTTATACCCCTGATCAAATCAGATCTGGAAATATTAGAACAATAAATATTTATTAATGCTTTTATTTATAACTAAAGTCCATTAAAGTACCCCAAAAATAAATTTAGGAATTAATTAAACTTAATTTATAAAATTAAACTCGTTAAAGTCTGCATACTCCATTATTCCCCCCTATATGTTAATATTTTTTTTAACAATACTAAAAAATTTTTATTTAAACCAAAATATTTATATAGTTATAATACTGATTAGTCATATAACTGACTGGTGAGTCATGAAATAAAAGTCATTGATCCATTAGTCACAATTGTTATGGTGAAACATATGGCACTGGCAAAATGGAAGGAAAGAGAAAAAGAACAACGTCGAAATGATATTATCGATGCTGCTAGGAAACTATTCGCTAAAAAAAACCTTGATGAAGTTTCAATGGATAAAATAGCAAATGAAGTTGGTTTTGGCAAAGGTACGCTTTATCTTTATTTTAAAAATAAAGAATCATTATACTTTGCTGTAACCTTACGCAGTACTCGAATTTGGGCAGAAATGGTTAAAAAAGAGGTTAAAAAGGGAAATACTAGTTTAGAAAAGTTAAAATTATATGGAAATGCAAATAGGGAGTTTTCTAATAAATATCCCGATGATTTCAGGCTATTATATTCCCCTTCATCAATTAAAAAACAATTTGATATGGATAAAATGACGAGTAGTGAAGAGTTCCAAGAAGAAAGGGACTTATTCAAAGAAATAATGTTCATAGGAATAGATTTGATACAAAAAGGAATAGATGAGGGTGAAATCAGACCTGATGTGGATCCTACTGAAGCTGCTATTCTCCTATCAGTAATCTTCAATGGTAATGTGAATATGGGGGACTGGAGTAAAGAGATACTGGAAAGCAAGGGGATTGATGAACAGAAATTTACCAATGATATAGGGGACTTTTTTCTCCATATGTTAATGAAATAGAAGAAACTGGTGAATATCTCAAAGGGAATTAACTGATTTAGCTAACTGAGATTTAAATGCGGACAAACATGATTGAATTGAGTTTTTATAGTAAAAAAAAGCTAAATGAGAATTATTATAGTAAAAAAAGAGCCAAATAAGAGTCATTATAGTAAAAGGAGAGATGAATATGGATTTTAACAGATTAGGAAATAATTTAAACCAACTTTTAAAATTGGAAAACGAACCAGTAGCCATAAAATGGTCTGTAAACGAACCAGAAAACGTTGAAAAAGAAGAAGGTAAATCAAGATTCTGCAGTAAACTTGAAAAAGCCATGAAAGGCGAAATGTTCTATGCAACTTTAGAAGAGGAGGAATGTATGGGTGGTGCCAGATACTCTGGACTTAAAAGTATGGATGAATATCCGGCAAATGTACAAAGTGGTACATTTATGGTTCCAAGGGGCCTATACAAGGATATTCCTGCAGTACAGCGTTCAAGGAAAAATGAAACATACATAGAACCTGGAATTTTTAGTGCAATTATATTCGCCCCGCTTAATAAGGCAGAATTTGAACCAGATGTTGTATTTATAGTCTGTAACGCGAAACAGGGAATGGAAGTACTCCATGCCAATGCATATGACTCAGGATCACATGGGCTGGGCGCTGACGCAGCCCCCATATGCAGTTCAATGGCTGCAGCTCCCTATATGACTGGAAAAGTCACTTATGGATTTGGTGACGTTGGAGCAAGACAAAATATGGATATTAATTCTGGAGAAATTATGGTCAGTATTCCTGGAAGTGACTTATCCCGTATTGTTTCTAATTTAAGCCAGATGCGAACTAAAATATTATTTAAGGAAGAATGAAGTTATTTAAGGAAAATAATGTATTATTTAAGGAAGAACAATTTTTAGGGGCTAATAAAAATTTCAGGGTATTGTATTTTATTTTTATCTTTTTTAAAAAGTCATTTAGTAAAAAAAAGAATTTAACCCCCTCATAAAATCGCTGCAATCCCTTAAGAATGATAAATGTAAAAAAATAGACCCCAGTGATAACTATGGACTATGAAGACCATTATAAACTTCCTAAAAATAGAATAATCCTGATTATGGCAGGGTTAATGGTTGGACTTCTGGTAGCTGCCTTTGATTATTCAATCATGGGAACAGCTATGCCTAAAGTTATTAACAGTTTACAGGGAATGGAATATTACACATGGCCCTTTACAGCCTATATGTTAACTTCAACCATTGCCATAATCCTTTTTGGTAAACTATCAGATATTTACGGTAGAAAACATGTTTTAATCCTTGGGATCATCACATTTGTTATAACTTCAGTTATGTGCGGGTTTTCCACCAGTATGTTTCAACTGATCCTGTTTAGAGGGCTTCAGGGAATTGGGGGTGGAATTTTAGTATCCCTCCCATTTATGGTGGTTGGAGAAATTTTCTCGCCGAGGGAAAGAGCCAAATACATGGGAATACTGGGATCAGTATTTGGACTGGCCGATGTTTTAGGGCCAATTATTGGTGGAGTGGTCACTGATACCTTCGGCTGGAGATGGGTGTTTTTTATAAATATTCCAGTTGGGATCGCCGCTGTATGCATAATCTGTTATTCTCTACCCAACTTCAAATTACCCGATGTTAAAAAAATCATTGACTACTCCGGGATCATAACCTTTACACTAACTTTAAGTTCACTGTTTCTGGCACTGACACTGGCTGGAGATTTAAATACATATTCATCAGCTGAGATAGCTGGACTTCTTGTATTTTTAGGAATCATGTTTAAACTATTCATCTCGGCTGAAAAAAGAGCAGCAGAACCTATTTTACCGTTACATCTATTTAAAAATCCAATATACAATGTATCCTCATTAGAAAGCTTCATAGCCGCAGCATTGATGTTCTGCGGGATAATTTACGTCCCATTATTTGCACAGGGCGTTTTAGGCATTAGTGCAACAAATTCAGGCCTCCTCATGATCCCCATGCTTTTCAGCCTTACACTGACCTCAGTAATCACCGGAGAAATCATTTCAAGGACAGGGAGATATAAAAAGCTGGTCATTACTGAATTTATCATAACCGGAATAGGAGTTGTGCTTCTAGCTTCAATGAATGTCAATACACCGTATTACCTTTTGCTAGCCTATTCCACTGTTCTGGGTATTGGTTCAGGAATGGCCTACACAATATTCAATGTGGCAGTGCAAAATGCATTTCCACTACGAGAAATAGGTATTGTAACCGCTTCTATAAGGTTTTTCAGAAATGTGGGCACCATTGTGTTCGTTTCAATATTTGGATACATAATGAATTTCACACTGGCTAGTTCTGCTAGTGCTACTGCAAGTTATACACAGGCTTTAGCACTTTCTATCCAGAATATTTTTCTAGTGGCCATAGTACTGGCCTTTGTAGGACTGGTTATTGCATTCTTCCTTAAAGAAATACCTCTAGGCGATGATGAATCAGATGAAGATGCATCCAAATAACTCCGGATAAATTTAAATTTTTAACAGGGAGACTGAATAAAAATAAAGAGACTGAATAAAATTAAATTTTTAACACAAAAACTGAGTAAATTAAATTCTTAACAGGGAGACTGACTAAAAAGGGAGATTGATAAAGTGATTAAAGTGGCTGTAACCGGCGCAGGCGGAAGAATAAGTTCCAAAATAATTAAAACCATACTCAAACAGGAAGATATGGAAGTTGTGGCAGTTATAGGGGCACCAAATACTCCACTTGAAGGAAAGGATGCGGGTGAAGTGATGGGTGCGGGAAAGATCGGTATCCCTGTAACTGGTGCACAAGGGCTTGCAGATGTTTTAAATGAAAAGAAGCCTGATATTCTTGTTGATTTTACCATAGCAAGTGCCGCAGTGGGTACAATAAGAACTGCGGCAGAATGTGGTGTTAATGTAGTTGTAGGCACAACTGGACTTTCAGATGAGGAGATGTTATTGATAACTGAATCCATTGAAGAGAATAATATAAAAGCAGTTATTTCTCCAAACATGGCAGTAGGTGTGAATGTGTTCTTTAAGATCATCAAAGACCTTGCAAAGATTCTCTCAGATTATGATATTGAAATAATAGAAGCTCATCACAAACATAAAGTGGATGCGCCTTCTGGCACAGCCTGTAAGGCTTATGAAATTATAGCTGATGAACTGGGAAGAGCTGATGAACTGGGGAGAGTAAACAATGAATCCTGTGTCTGTGGTAGGCAGGGAATGGTGGGTGCACGAAGTCCTGAAGAAATAGGAGTACATGCAGTTCGGGGTGGGGATATTGTTGGAGATCATACTGTGCTTTTTGCTGGTGATGGTGAAAGATTGGAAATTATCCACAGAGCAGGAAGCAGGCAGGCATTTGTAACTGGAGCGATTAAAGCAATACAATATATTGATTTTGAAGCTCCTGAGGGAAAAATCAGTACCATGGCTGATGTTCTTGGTATAAAATAATAATAAAAATAAAATATAAAAAATATGGCTTATTTTGCAAATGGGACCTACCTTATTTTGCAGATGAGCCTATTTATTTGCAAATAATATCGATAAAATCCTACTTTGAGAAAAATAAATTTACTTCGTTAAACTCCTATATTACGAAGTACCCAGAAGTGCTAAAATTACCGTGAATATAATAACCAAAAAAAACCTTCAACCACAGCAATATAATAACCACCTTGTCCCCTCCAATTTTTTATTTGAATAAAAAATTGTAAAGTCCTGAAATCTATGGGACTTCAGGAATAAAATTTCATTTTGAAAGATTTTATTCTTCGATATTTACTTTAGTTATGTCTTCTACCGTTTTAGGTAGAGTTATGGTCAGTGTACAATCTTTGTATTTAGCTTTGGCTTCTTTAACTTTTATTTCCGTAGACAGGGGTATTTTTCTATGTGTTTTACCGTAACTTCTCTCTTTTTGGGTGAACTTTGCATCTTCAACTTCAGGTTCTTCTTTGTACATTGCGGTGATTTGTACACTGTTTTTTGAAATACCAATGTCGATATCATCTTTTTTGACACCGGAAATATCGGCTATTAATGTAATGGTGTCGTTGGTTTCCAACACATCAACTAATGGTTTTAAAGCTTTTTTGGGTTTTTTTGAAGCTTCTGAAGTTTCAGGTTCGGTGGTTGTGTAATCTGATATGACTTCATCAATTTGCCCTTTTCCTTCCTTGACTCTTGATACCAAATCGTTCAATAATTTCTCTGCAGGGGTCATCCCTTCTTTTTTACTCTCTTTTTCGAATTTTTCTTTATGTTCTTCAGCTTCTTCCTTGACTTCTCCCACTTTTTCCTCTATTTCTTCTTTTTTCTCCGAAGCGCCTTCTTTAACTTCCTCTATCCTACTGCTAATGTCTTCTTTCGTTTCAGATGCAGTTTCTTTTGCTTCTCCCATTTTCTCCGAAGCACCTTCTTTAACTTCCCCTATCCTACTGCTTATGTCTTCTTTCGTTTCAGATGCAGTTTCTTTTGCTTCTCCCATTTTCTCCTTTACATCTTCTTGTTTTCCTTTCACTCCGCTCTTTTTCTTATGCAACTTTTTATGCATCTCTTTTTTCATTTCCTCTGCTGATTTAGCTACTTCATTTGTCATGTAAATCACCTCATGACTGAAAATTTATATCCATAATTCTTTTTGATATGTTATTCCGTCTTGAAAATTCTGCCTTTAATTAGAACTTTATCACCAATAGCTTCAATCATTTCGTAGGGTACTATTTTGTTATCGCCTAGGCCAACTTTTGCTGATAATCCCGCTTCTTTTAAAATAATAGATTTTACTGTGTTGGTTTCAAAATCCCATTCTACATCATTCACTAACCCCACTTGGTCTCCAGATTCATCTAAAACATCTTTACCAATCAATTCATCTGATATTTTCATCTTTTTCCACTCTCCAACAAATTAATCTCCAACCCAATTTCATCTTATTGCAGTCTATTTGACCTTATAACAATATAGTGGATTAATCTTTATAAATATTACGACTCTTCATTAAAAAATTGATACCCGGTTACACTTTTCTATTTAAATTCAGAAATACGAATAAAACAAAGGTCAACCAGACCCGACACCACCATGCAGGAGGAGAAGAAAATAGGAATCCAGACTAATGTTCGTGTAGCTGCTGAGGCTCTTGGTAATTTGGGTCCAATTTTTAATAATAATTTTAAGCAATTAGTTATATAAAAAAAGGCAATTAAATGTTGCACATTTATTACAATTTATAATTATAATTCTTCCAAATATTTACTAAATAATTAAATCCCGATCTTTAAAACGCTTAAAAAGTCTTACTATAAACTCATCATTGTCCAATAATTTATCAATGGATTCTTGTCGCTTATCATAATCTCCTTGATGTTTTTCTAAAGCTTCTATCCTTTCATGCCATGTAATCTGCAATTATTTTTTCACCGGTTTTATTGATAATTTTACTGATGAAGTATTTTCTCATGGCATGGCTTCTCCAAAAAGCATAACTACCATTTTCTTTAGTAAAACCAGCTTCTTGACCAGTTCTTCCTAAAATTTGTTACTAGTAAATCAGCACCGGAAGCTGAAGAGACCATTAATTATGGGATGCCCACGTTCCAGGTCAATGGCAAAAACCTGGTGCATTTTGCTGCATATAAAAATCATATCGGATTTTATCCCACCCCTCCGGTATTGAGGCATTTAAAAAAGACCTCTCACAATATAAAAGCTCAAAGGGCTCGGTACAATTTCCAATAGACAAACCTATCCCCCTCGATCTGGTTGAAAAAATTGTTATTTTCAGAGTTAAAGAAAATTTGAATAAAAAGGGTTAAAATAAGTATTTAGGATTAAAAAAAATACTATTTAAAAATCCTTTTGAAGCCCATAACATCATCCGGGCAACCAGTTCAGGTTTTGTGGGTCCAGTTCCGGGTAGGGTCCTGAGAGAATTATCCTCCCTGAGTTTATCATCCAGAATAGCAACATAACCTGCCAAAATCTATATAATAATTCTTAAAAAAAAATTTATTTTTTTCTTTCAGTATCTAGAAGTAACTGCACATTTAATGAAACTAATTCATCCAAAATGAGTAATTAATTTTCGAAATTATACTATCCAACCAATATATAAAAATGATTGTAGATCAATCCCCAATTAAATAAAATTGTTTTAATTCTGATTCTAAAATAAAAGGATTATAAAGAGTATTAAGTAAGTTAGTACTTTATCTATAAGTATTTTCTGGATAAACCCCCATATTACCCGAATATAATAAATAGGGGACCCTATAATTATTAAAGATGAATAGGTGATAACATGCTTGATATGTTTAATGCTAAATCAGTTGCAGTAATAGGTGCATCAGAAACTAAGGGTAAAATTGGTTATGACTTAATGATATCTCTTTTAAATTATTATAAAGGAAAAATTGTCCCAATTAATCCTAAAGGCGGTGAAGTACTCGGAATTCCCGCTTACAAATCCATTAAAGACCACGGCCCGGTGGACCTGGCAGTAATTGTCATACCCTCCCATCTGATCCCCTCAACAGTTGAAGAATGTGGAGAAACTGGAATAAAGAACATCGTTGTGATTTCAGCAGGATTTAAAGAGGTTGACACAGAAGGAGCCAGGCTTGAAAACCAGCTGGTGGAAATATGCAAGGAATACCAGATTAAACTGGTGGGACCCAATTGTCTGGGCATAATGGACACCTACAATGATATGAACGCGTCATTCTCGTCAGACATCGCCCATAAAGGTAAAATATCCTTCATGACCCAGTCCGGAGCTATCATGGCCGCTATCCTGGATTATGCTGATAAAAAGAATATAGGATTTTCCAGGATCGTTAGCCTGGGAAACAAGGCAGTGATCAATGAAAATGATTGTATGAAGGATTTCACAGAAGATGAAAACACTGAAGTGATAACCGCCTATCTGGAAGGTATTGTTGATGGTCCCGGTTTCATAGAGGCCTGCAGAGCTGCCTCTCGAAAAAAACCGGTTCTGGTTATTAAATCTGGAACAACTTCCAAGGGATCAGAAGCAGTTTCCTCCCACACCGGTACCATTGCCGGATCTGACTCGGCCTATGAAGCAGCCTTCTCCCAGTGCGGGATTATACGGGTGAATTCCCTGGATGAAATGATGGATTACAGCAGTGCCCTGGCACTATCACCCCTCCCTAAAGGGAATAAAATAGCCATAATCACCAATGCCGGTGGTCCGGCCATTATGACCACTGACGCTGCAATAAAAGCCGGACTTGAACTAGCCGAGCTCACCACGGAAACTAAAGAAAAATTGAATGAAGGACTGCCCGCCACTGCCAGTGTTAAAAATCCTGTGGATGTGCTGGGTGATGCCAGCCCAGAAAGGTACGCCTTCACCCTGGACACTGTCCTGGCAGATCCCAATGTGGATGGAGTGATCTACCTGGTAACACCCCAATCAGTCACTGACCCGGAGGGAATTGCCCAGGTTGCCATTGAACACACCACTAAAACTGAAAAACCTATTTTATGCAGTTTCTTTGGAGGGACACGTTTTGAAGGGGCTGAAAAACTCCTGGCAGCTAAACAGGTGCCCAACTACCTGTATCCCAAAAGGGCGGTTAAGAGCATGAAAACACTATATGATTACACCATCATCCGGGAACAGGAATATCCCAAATCTCCGGAATTTGATGTGGATAAAAATCTGGTGAAAAACATTATTGAAGATGCCCGGGAAAAGGGCCTGCACACACTGGGTTTGGAGTCACTGGACATCCTAAAAGCCTATGGGATACCCACAGTAGGGACTGCCATCACCAAAACAGCTGAAGAGACAGTTAAAGCTGCTGAAGAAATAGGATACCCCCTGGTTATGAAAATCGTCTCCCCACAGATTTCACATAAATCAGATGTGGGTGGGATTAAACTTAACCTGAAGAATGCCCAGGAAGTTAAAGATGCATACTGTGATATGATGGAATACATACCCCTGAAGGAGCCAGAAGCAGATCTGGAGGGGGTTCAGTTACAGAAAATGTTATCCGGTGGTACTGAAGTGATCATTGGTATGGTGCAGGATCCCACCTTTGGTTCCATGCTCATGTTTGGGCTGGGTGGTATATACGTGGAAGTCCTGGAAGATGTTAAATTTGCCATCGCCCCTGTAAATGAAGCAGAAGCAAAGGATATGATAAAGAATATCAAAACTCATGAACTCCTGGAAGGGGCTCGGGGAGCAAATGCCAGGGATGTTGAATCCATAGCAGATATAATACTGAGAATCTCACAACTGGTCACTGACTTCCCGGAGATCAACGAGTTTGAAATCAACCCATTAATGGTATTTGATGAAGGAGAAGGGGCATTGGCAGTTGATATGAGATTGATGTTGAAAGAAGGAGAATCCAATGACCTGTTACAGAGCTCCCCCCATTCAACAAGACTGAAATCAACCCCCTAAATGTCTAAGATTAGTTAATCAGGGATTAACAATTAATGCCCATGGATTAACATCTTTATAGATATTAATCCCCTTTTTTTAAAATAAGACCCCTCCTAATATTTTTTTGGGATAATTTTTATAATACTTGTTTTTTTATTAATATCACCCAAAACCTTATTTCAGGTTTAATAAAGCTGTTTTTCCATGTTACCCATCTTATAAAATTATATTAAATATAATTACCATATTAAAATCAGGGAATGACAAGTAAAGGAGAAATGCAATGAATGCTCAGGCCTATGTACTGGTCCATGGAGGTAACATGTCCACTGAAACGTGGAACAAACTTGCTAAAAGCAATATTCATACTCCTGACGGCAAGATGGGCAGTCGGATATGGAATCCTATTATTCCCGCCCTCCAGGCATATAACTACCAGGTTTTTGCACCCACACTAAAGGATGAACACAATCTAACTAAGCATATTAAAGAGATTTCAACCATTATAACCAGAAATCATCTGGAGAATGTGGTACTGGTGGGGCACAGTTACGGGGGGATGGTTATCACTGGTGTTGCCGCCATGATGCCTGATAAGATCAGCAGCCTGGTCTACGTTGATGCTGCATTACCTGATCCGGGACAATCACTCTTTGATCTGATTGCTCTCGGTGGTCGTGACCCTCTGTCCTTTGCTGGGCTGGAGCCAGCACCTCCCTATGTGGAAAAACTCGAATTCAACCCACAGGCACTAAACCGCTTACCTAAAATTTATATTCTCTGCACCGAAAGCGAGTTTGTAACTGTAACCCATGTGGCCCGGGAAAAAATTGCATCCCACCCCAAGGAATGGACTTATCTGGAGTTACCCTCATCCCACGTACCCATGGCTTCCATGCCAGAACAAATTTCCCAGTTAATCCTGGAAAACACGGCAAATAGGTGAAACTATCTTAAAGTGTTAAAATGAATAAAAAACCATTGATATCCTTTAAAAATGCAGTTTTTTTATCAGTTATTATTGTAATTAGTTTTGCAGTTATTTCACTGCTCCTGCAGGACGAACCAACTCTCAGAATGATTTTCGGAGATCTGGCAAGCCCCATAATTGGAGTACTGGTGAGTATTACTTTGTTCTATGCCTCATATTGCTCCCAAAAAGAGGGCCGGCATGTGCAAATTGCCTGGATGCTCATGGCAGTTGCAGTTTTATGCTATGCTCTGGGAGATATAACCTGGGGCGTTTTAGAGTTGGGGTATAATCAAAATCCATTCCCATCGGTAGCCGATATTTTTTACCTGTTGTTTTATCCTCTTTTTGCTCTGGGTATCTTTTTCCTGCCTAGAGATAACTTCAGCCGCTTGGAAGAACTTAAAATACTTCTGGAAATGGGAATCGTGATATTGACTGTGGGCCTTATTTTCTGGATTTTCTTAATAGAACCGAATCTTTCCAACCCGGAAGGGTTTTTAGGTAGTTTAATAGCCATAATTTACATTATTGGTGATTTTGTCCTGTTTTTCGCTCTTATAAGACTCATATATAGTCGGTTTAAAGAAGAATACTACGATCCGCTGATACTTCTTGGTTTGGGAGTGATCTGTCAAATTGTAAGTGATTGTATTTATTCCTACCAGACATTACAGGGAACCTACATTTCCGGGGGTTTACTGGACACCGGATGGATCCTGGGTTTGTTACTGGTGGGTTTAGCAGCCATTTTACAGGCCAGTGATGAAAAATACAACCTTTATCAATATCTTGAATCGTTACCCTATGCCCAGCGATCAAACCTTTCTTCTTATTTACCTCTTTTCTGGGTCTCGATTGCATTTATACTGCTCTTATGGGCTAATAGAATCCAAACCCAACCAAATATGGAGTTAATAGAATTAGTGGTGGGAACAATCATTTTGATGGTGCTCCTTCGCCAGTTACTTACTGAAAAATCGTTATTTTTAAGTGAAAAAAGTTACAGGGAACTGGTGGATAATTCCATGGTTGGTATCTATAAAACCAATCTATCCGGGGATATATTTTTTGCCAATGAGGCCATGACTAAAATATTTGAATTTGAGAGTGTGGATGATCTCAAGGCAAACAAAATCACGGATTTATATAAAAATCCTGAAAAAAGGAAGAAATTCATTGGCAAACTTAAAACTGATGGTAAATTAGACCAATATGAATTAGAAATGGTTTCTCATACGGGTAACACAATTAACCTGTTAATTAGTGCTAATCTTACAAATGAAATTATATCAGGTATATTAATGGATATCACCCACCGTAAAATCACTGAAAAAGCACTGCAGGATAATGAAGAGAAATATCGCACTCTTTTTGAATCTGATCCCAACTACACCATACTTGTGGATTTAAATGGTGTTATCCTGGATGTTAACAGTGCTGCCGCCGAATTTACCGGTGTATCCCCTGGAGAATTAATTGGTCGAAACTTCTCTGAACTGGGAATATTCCCCTCAGAAGACATATCATTTCAGAGAGAAAAATTTTCACATGCTTTAAAGGGAGAGAGTGTGAAACCATTCCAGTACAAATTGATTAACAGGAAGGGTGAGTACAGCTGGGTTGAATCACAGTTAGTCCCCATAAAAAAAGATGGTGAAATTAATTCTGTCCTGGTGATTGCCACCGATATAACTGAAAGGAAGAATGCCATTGATAACTTAAAATCATCAGTAAATGAGAAGAAGATCCTGATTAAGGAGATACACCACCGGGTGAAAAATAACATGCAGATCATATCCAGTTTGCTCAGTCTGCAAAGCCAGTATTTGAAAGATGATGAGGAAGTTGCTCTGGATGTTTTAAAGGAGAGTCAGAACAGGGTTAAGTCCATGGCTATGATACATGAAAAACTATACCAATCCAAGGACTTCACCCATATTAAATTCGAAGAGTACGTCCAGAGACTTGTTTCCGATTTATTCTACTCATACAGCACCATACAGAATGTTAACTTTAAGGTAGAGGTGGATGATGTTGACCTGAATATGGAGACTGCGGTTCCCTGTGGGCTGATAATAAGTGAACTGTTTTCCAACAGCCTAAAATATGCATTCCCCCATGGGAGGGAAGGAGAAGTGTATGTATCCATTAAAAAAGACCATGGAGAATATAGGATGGTAATAAGCGATAATGGAATTGGTATTCCCATGGATTTCGATTTTGAACACGCAGAATCACTTGGCCTGCAACTGGTGAATAGTTTAACAAAACAACTGGATGGTGAGATCAAACTCGATAGAAGCCATGGAACTAAATTTATAATCACATTTAAAGAATTATCCTATAAAAAAAGGCTCTAGGTGATTTATAGCCCCCATTCATTAATTCCTTCTCAACAGGTATATGGTTAGGAAATGGTAAAAATAAAGTATAGACTCATAGAAGTATACCTCATAAAAGTATAGACCTCCATAGAGGTATTGAAATTATGAATTGAATGAGGGTCTTAAAAATTTGAAATTGTTGATTGGAAACCTGATAAAAAGTTGAAATACTTAGAACTTGATGTAAATAAAAAAAAAGGGGTGATTAGTATGGATGTGGGTATGTTAACTGTGCATTATCTAGATGGTACAGAGGAATCCTTTGATATTTCCCATGATGATGTGGATCAAATAAAGGTTATGGAGGACAGGATGGTTATCAGTTTCAGTAAAACCAAGTCCACCCCTAGAAACAGGTGTAAAGTTATAATTACAGGTAACCTGGCAAGTTATGAAATCTCACCATGTGATTTGGAAGGATTAATCACCTCTTTCAGATAGATAATCACCATTCTCAGATAGAATAACAGGTTTTTGATGAAATAAGCAAATAAAGTAAATCTAAAAAGTAAAATAGTATGATCTAAAAATTCTCGTGCTTCACTGCATCCTTGGGACAGTTATCCACACACATGCCGCAGAGTATACATTTATCAGTATCCACCACCAGAGGTACCGAATCATCATCCGCCTGCTGGAAGATACCCACCGGGCAGTTGGTTACACAGGTACCGCACTTGCTGCACAATTTTGGATCGATTTCGATTTTAGGCATAAATTTCCTCCTTGAAAATAGATGATTTTTTAAATTAAAATAATTTATCACATTCCAACCCAAGATCAATCATCACCTTCAATAATTTCTATTAACACTAGTCTGAATCTGTTAGATTATCTGTCTGGAAGTATAGTCAAGGTAGGGCTTTGGGATAAAATTGACAAAACAGGTGTTTTTCAACAACCACATGTATACTGACTCCCCAAAATAGGGTACTTTCTCAAATTAATCATTTTACAGTTATCAGTATGAGATTGATCGGGGCTAAAAATTGAAGAAATGTAGAAATTTGATTACTTATTTTACCCATTTTTTTAAAGTAACCATGTTCCTTAAATTAAAGTAACCATTTTCTTAAAGAAATCTTTTCAAAAATGTTTGTGAGTAAAATTTATCAAATGTTTTTTTGAGTACCTAGTATTTTGAGTATCTAATAATTTTGAAGTACATCAATTAAAGTAGAAACACCCTCAGAAGTAGAAACCCTTGGTTTCATTTCCAACAATAATAATTCACCAAATTCATAAAGTGATTCTACATTAGAATCTCAGTATATTGCAATTGATCACCCTACATGATCAAGAGTGTTACAATTGATCACCCGTTACAATTGATCACCCGTTACAATTGATCAAGAGTGTTCATCAGTCCTGCTGGATAAATTCAATGATGATACCAGTTAACTCTTCAATTGCCTTCAGAAACTCTCTATATGTTGATGGGTAACTGTTGGCACCATATGATTCAACTTTCATGTCACCTATTATAATATCAACTTCCCATTCATCCCCTTCCACACAACTATCCAAGCAGGTGACTGTGTACTCTTCATACCAGCTCCAGATCCCGATCTCGTCCATACGATGCCAGAATTCATTCCACTCCTGAATTCCAGGATGTATTTTTCCATGTTGATCTAGTTGCATTTTGAGGGAGTATTGTTTAAAGAACAATCCGATTCCATCCCATTTTAAATTAAAAAAATAGCCCTTATCAGGGATTTTGTAATTTATTATGAACTCTGTGGGATATACATCAGTCAAACGTTCTTCCCCCACCATTTCCAATTATTAGTCATTAATATCCCTATGTTTAAAGAGTTCATCCCATTTCTCTTCCCCAAAAAGGGTTATGAACTTCTTCTTGTCAGATGGAGAATATTGGAAAGCTTCCGGTCGTTTATACCTTTTTTCAGAATATATGATTTCTGCTTGAGTGATCAACTCTTTAGGAGGTTTTTTATATGGTTCACAATGAGCGTATGCTTCTTTTATTAGTGTTAGGGTTTCATCGGAGTACCAGACACGGTTGGCATTACATTCATTGCAGAAAGTTTCATGCTGAAATATATCATCCCAGCTCATCTGGAAGTAATCCTGTAAGATTTTCTCCCTGGCCCGGAAGATACCAGGGTTACATTCCTGGGTTCTTTTAATGTTATGCATGGTGTAACTGGTGCCCCTCATATCCAGCCAGCGTTCATCATGTGGCGCGAAACTGCAGAATGAATCCAGCCAATCATATAAATTCTCCAACAGCTTCCCCCATAAACGTATAGTAAGATTCCAGCGGTTGATTAGTGGAGCATGCTCCCATTCAATTTTTTCCCTTTCCAATCCAAATTCAAAGCTATCAGCAACCATGAATAGTGAACTGGATGCCAGTTCATCGTGTGCTTTCAGCATTTTTCCCTGTTTTTCTACTTCCAGTGGAAGGTGCATGAACTCGGCAAATCCCTTATCAGCAATTATAGCCTCCCTTACAACCACATCCCCCTCCAAAGCCCTGTAAAGTCCTTTTTCCTCTGCAGTGCGCAGGAACACCGGGTAGGATATGCCTGATCTTCCCAGTTCAATTAACTCTTCAATTGGGGCCTTTAAAATTTCATAATTGGGAGTGCCTTCCAGGGTTTTAATGGAATTTTCATAGGCTTCCATGGTTTTCTCCAGTAGAATTTCATCACCATCACTCCCTGAATAGTCACCCCTAACCATGGCCGCCATTGTTTCAGAATAGGCATTGCTGAATTCTATGAAGAGGTTTTCAGTGGTGAGTTTTGCGGTGAATTCAGCTATGTCGTCAGTTTCCAGGGCCAGAACTTCCATCCTCCGAAGAGCCTCGCCCATTGCCTGGAATGAATCACCTTCAACTCCTTTCCCATCCATCTCCAGGTACATGTTACGGTAGGTGTCCAGGATGGCATCAGCCATTGTCTTATCCACTGGCATATTTCATAGCCCCCGGTAAGTCTTGAACTGCCTTACTCTCTTTTTAAGTTCTTCATCAGGGATAGGGATGAGTCTGCGGTGCCTTTCCTCCCATATGAGGTCAAAGTTGAATTGCCAGTCTGGCTCCCATTTCCGGGCATGGGGCAACACTACTTCATTCCACTCTTTATGACCCTGATGGATGATTTTCTGGGGACGATCCTGATTGATTTTTTTTTCCATTCATCAGGAACCTCTGCAGACTGGTAAACCTCTATTTCTTCCAGAATCATCAAGTCATAGTTGATTTGATGTGTGAAAAGGTCCAGTGTGATTTCAATATTCACTTCACCCTCAATCTCTGAGATCTTTTGAACCAGTTCCATATCAGTTTTAAACGAATCAACAATATTCAAAATTCTTGAGGGTGCATGTAATCGTATGTCTTCTTTTAAATCATGATATAACTTTTTCCTTGCTGTTTCTTGGTCTTTAACCAGGGAAATTGCACTTTTAACAGCCAAATTATCCTCTTCCACCTTTTGACCGAATTCTTCCAGGTTTTCTGAGCTAGCAATCCCCTGGTAAAGTACCTTTTCAGATTGGTAAGAATAAGGGTACAATGGATTGTTCTCGTATTTTTTTAATCTTGCCCGGTAATATTCCAAGTATTCCTGGTGTCTTTTTTCCAATTTAACCCCTCTTTCATCATTAACCATTCATTCCCATACCATTAATTACTTACTCACATTACATTAATTGCCAGCATATTTCATCAATTACCAGTATTCTATCTAAATCCAATTAGATTGGATAACCTTAGATTGAATATATATTCTGAAGATTTATATTCGGAATAGTAGTTTTTCAGGGTTATCCCGACACATTAGGGTTATATCTTCCCATGAAATTCCCTGCTGGATCATGCTGATAATCATCATCTGCATCCCCACCACTGGTCGGGGGTTATGATCCTGTCCGAAGTCTGTGGCCAGAATGCAGTGCTTAGCCCCCACCTCTTTTATGACCTCAGCCATAATTTCCGGGGCCATTTTATCGTGTTGGGGCATGGTAGCCACCCAACAGTGCTCCAAGTATGCATGACAGGCCATTTCCTTTTGTTCATCCAGTGATGCTCCCACCACCCGTGTTAATGGATGGTTTACCATTATTTTTTCTACACCCAAACTACGGCACTGATCCAGTACCTGGAAAATCGCCTCAGGATTTAGATGACCCGTGGCCAGCACCAGGTTATTATCCTTTATCAGATACAGTATTTCATTTAAAGCATCATGATCAAGTTTTATATCCTGATGATGGATAGTGGGGAGCCATATTATTTTACCACCCATTAAAGCAGTGGTCCTGACTGCTTCTGTGTTCAATCCACCTACAGTGAGGTTGAGAGTTACACCACCTGTTACCGGGAGCCCGGTCATCCTGCGGGTTATGTAAGCCCGGCCAGCAGTAGATTCTACATGGGACTTAAGCACAATTCCAGCCATACCCTTCTCCTGGGCCTCCAGGGCCGCCTCGTAATCATTCAACAATCGAGGTTTAACATCGGGACTGGTGTGGATGTGGGTGTCCATGAAACCCTTGAGGATTTCTGTCTGCTTTGTTTCTGGGTTGGTATTCATATCTTCAAATCCTATACATTCAAATCCTGATATTTTTGTAGGGATGTACTTTATTTTTTTAAAACTCAGGATATATTCCAGGAACCTACTGCACCCAGGAACCTACTGCACATATCAGGGTTATCTTTTTAAGGATTGCCTCTTTTTCGAACCTCTTCATACAGATTACCACCATTGGAGTCCATGGTGACTATCAGTGGTCCGAAATCATTGACTTCCAGTTCCCAGACTGCTTCTGGCACTCCCAGATCCAGCCAGTGGACATTATTTATCTTAAGAACTGAACTGACATAGAGTGCAGCGCAACCACCTACCGCCGCCAGGAATACAGCTCCATTCCTTTTTAGTGCTTCAGCAGTTTTTTCATCCATCCCTCCCTTTCCAATGACTGCCAGGGCTCCCTGGTCCAGTACTTCTGCCTGGTAGGGGTTCATACGGGTGCTGGTGGTGGGTCCTACTGCCACCATCTGGTAGGTATCATCATCCTCTTTTTTTATTATAGGTCCGGCATGGAATATGACTGCCCCTTCCAGGTCAACAGGGGATCCAGTCTCGATTATGCGCTTGTGGGCACTATCACGTGCAGTGTAAATGGTTCCGGAGATGTACACTGAATCTTTGATTCTTAATTTTTGAGTGTCTTCATTGGTTAAGGGTGTTTTGAGATGAACGATCATGTTTTTTAGCACCTTTAATGATTTTTATAAATTTATAAATTTTTTTTAACAGACTTTTTTTGTTATATATCCCCTGTTTTAAGTTTGTTGTAACCAGAATTAACCCCTTTAAATAAAATAAATTTTTTATCCCAGGAATACCACCAGAACAAGAATAACAATCAGGATAAGTATAACCGCCCCCAATAAGATTAGAGGGTCTGTTTCTTCGTAAAAACGGATAATTTTATCCATAACCCCAGGGTTCTTAATTCTGGCCTTTTTTCCCCCAATAGCAGCCATTAAACGTTCTTCTTCCAGTATAATATTCAGATAATTCTTTTGACGGGTTAAATTGACTTCAAGGTCAATAACATCCCACAACTCCTCCTCTTCAAACATATCATCAATAAAATCATCGCCAATCTCTATTTGGGGAAGAAGACTTTTAAGGGACTCTCTTCTTTCAGATAACCGGTCATGAAAGGAATCGAAAGTTTCAATATTCCGGTTACGGTTATAACTTTTTAATTGCAAATCTTGATGGGTCTTGCAAAATTCTAGAGGGTTACCACACTCACATTTTACAAAGTCACGGGGTGACTCATCCTTTTTCAGTTTATAGTATCCTCCACAGTAATTGCAGAAGAGGTAACCACCGCTGGTGGAACGAATGAATTTTTTGGTTTTAGTTCCCTTTAAAACCATTAACACACCTTGAACCTTAGATTTATTCAAATGACAATTTTGGAAATGACTAATTTTTGAAATTTTTTTAACAATTAGAGGAGTGTGAATGAAATTATTTTTCTTACCATTCTTAGTAATCCAGGTATAAACCTCACCTAATAAATATAGGTTTATTATTTGTGTATTAATGCTTTTTGGAAACATGGTTTCAGAGAGGACAGGGAAAGAAATAAATGATTCAAAACTGTTTGAGAATCGTATTATTACATTATGAATCGTATTCTTACCGGATTATAACCAGATTGTGGAGTATCCGGATTAACTGATTTGTATTCATTAGTAGATACATGTCATTACATTCATTTGCATTACAGATAAATTAAGATCCTCTGGATTTTTTAATTTTAAAAATTTTGGTTAATTAAAAAAAAATTGGTGAATTTCTCTCAAATCGACCTTTGAAAATAGTGGGAAACATGACCCAGAAGTTCATCACTGCGCCTTATTCCAAAGGTATTACTTTTTTATATTTATATATTAAACTAATGTTAATCTTTAATTAACTTAAGGGATTTAATATAGAATAGTTTTATTAATTTTAATATCTATGTAAACGCTACTCTTAGAATCTTAGAAAATCAAGAAAAAATACTAAAACTATTTGTTAATTATACTAAACCCATAAAATTAATTAATAATCTATAAATAAAGAGAACAGACTAATATATTAAGTCAATTATACTGTTATATCCCAATAATTGTAACAATCATTATCATTGTTTTGAATCTATTAAGAGGTGAATTATGTCAGCTGTTGATAACATTACTGATCTTTCCAAGTACATGGTAACCCTTCCACCCAGCAGGATATCCATTTTAACCATGACATTTCTCAGTTTCCTTACTGGTGCTATTGCCGCCTATTTTGAACCATTATCATCCCTATTCGATAGTATAGTTTATGGTGGATCTGCAGGCTTCCTGATCTTCGGACTAACCTCCATAATGGATGGGGCCATAACCCAGCCACTGGTCAATGCCATGGAAGGAAGACACATGAAGATGAAGCAATCCATGTTCGTATCCCTCCTGACCATGGTAGTGGTGGCTCTGGTTTACGTTGTGGGTAGTCTGGTGTCCACCTACACTGTCTACAGTTATGTTATCGATGCGCTGATATTGGGCTGTGCCCTGGCCTTTGGTCTGCGTATATTCATTATCTGGGGCACATCCAACATAGGGGCAATTAGATCCATTTTAATATCAGCTATCCAGCCGGTTCTCATCCTGAGTATGGTGGTGGTGATAGTATTTTTAACCAGCATCACCACCAACATCGGATCATTCAGTATCATAGCTGTGGCCCTGAAAGGACTCATCGCAGGGTTAATATTAATGATAGCTATTTACTCCTTCATGCTGGTGATTGAATCCCCCATCAGGCGAAACCTGGGGGTGGGGGGTCTGGAATTATTATCCCTTTTCATAGCACAGTACACCGAAGGGTCACGTGCCATGGAAACACTCTTCGAAGACATGGGAGAACCCATAGACACCCTGGTGGGTGTGGTTAGTTTTAAGGGTGAAAATAGAGTGAAAGGATTGTTCATATCCCCCTGTGTCCATCCCGGTCCAGTGGGAAACATTGGAGGGGGAAATATGCCCACGGTCCTGGCAAAGAACCTGGAACCATTCACCATGGTCAGCCACGGCCCTTCCACCCACGACTTTAACCCGGTGAGCTCCAAGGAAATCTGCAAAATCAAAGATGTGGTTCTAAAAGCACTGGATGATATGGAGTATTCTAAAAAAGCCAGCCAGTTCATTCAGGTTGAACACAAGAATGCTAAACTTGGAGCCCAATACTTTGGAGATAATCTAGTACTCCTAGCCACATTCGCACCCCATGGCTTTGATGATATTGATTTTGGAGTGGGCCTGGCCCTTATTAAAGCAGCGCAGGGACATACCAAAGCAGAAAATGTGGTGCTGGTGGACTGCCATAACTCCTTCAAGGGGGAATCAGGACGGGTGCTGCCTGGAAACCCCGAGGTTTTCCAGCTTCTAGATGCAGTGGAAAAACTGGAAAAACCCTCAGAAAGCGAGCTTAAAATGGGATGTGCCAATGACACTATTTCTGAATTAAGTAAAAGGAGTGGTGTAGGTCAAAGTGGAGTTAAAGTCATGGTGCTGGATGTTAACAACCAGAAAACTGCCTACATTCTCCTGGATGCCAACAACATGGTTGTAGGTTTCAGGGATGAGATACTGGGTGAAGTGGAAAAACTGGGACTGGATAATGCTGAGGTGATGACCACTGACACCCACTTTGTCAACACCCTCTCCGGTGGCCATAACCCACTGGGAACAAGAGACAGGGACATAATAATAGAAAAAGTGGTAGAATCGACTAAAAATGCTTTAAACGATTTGGAACCAGTTATGGTTGGTGTTAAGACTATGAAACTATCAAGTATAAACACCCTGGGCCCCACCCATGCCACTGAACTGGTAACCACCATCAGCTCCATAGTGGCGGTAAGCCGGATAGTGGCACCACTGGTGTTCGTGCTGGCACTGATCTTTGTATTTATCTGGATATTCTACTGGACCTTTTAAAGCAACTTCCCCGAAAGTTTATATTACTACTCACTAAATGAGGGTAAGTAATGGGTTAAATGATGGTAAGTAATGAGTATCCTTACGTAGACTTGAGGGGAATTTGTTTAAAAGTCTTAAAAAAGCAATGAATAAAAAAAAATAATCCGGAACATGATTTTTTGAAAAAATTAAGGGTTTTGAAAGAATTAGGGTCAAATAAAAAGAGGTATGGTAAAATATCCTCAATACATATTGTAGAAGAGAACCCATACAATTACCCATACAAAGAAGAATGGCAAAATACCGCTCCAGAGCCATCCCTTCAATCCACCAACTTCTTCCTTGCCAAAGATTCGTTCAGAGAGCTGTCCAGTCAAATAAAGGATCAAAAGCCCTGATAGAACTGCCAGGAATTCGTTTTTACCCAGAGCGCTTATGGCGCCGGTGGATAGTAAGTATGATATGGCTCCTGCAACTATAGCCAATGCAGAATGTATACTGGTTAACTTAATTTCAATGTCCATATTTTTCCTCCGTTTTAACTATGGTCACAACCATATAATATAGATAAAGGTGCACTCTCATGAAAGCAATGTCCAATGTTGATCTTTACGCCATCTCCCATGAACTTGATGAACTCCTAAAAGAAGCCAGGGTGCAGAAAGCATACCAACCCACCAGGGACACTGTGATCATACGATTCCACGTCCCGGGAAAGGGACGGGTAGATGTGGCATTCCAAGCAGGTTTAAGGGTGCACACCACCCAGTATCCGCCGGAAAATCCTAAAGTGCCACCGTCATTTCCAATGCTCCTGCGTAAGCATTTGAAGAATGCTACAGTGAAGGGGGTCCGGCAACATAACTTTGACCGTATCCTGGAAATTGACATCCAGAAGGAACATCGCTTTACTCTGGTTGTTGAACTTTTCTCTCAAGGTAATATAATACTTTTGGATGAAGATAACCGAATTATCCTACCACTGAAACATCGCCATGCCCAGGGTAGGAAGATAACCTCTAAGGAAGAATACCAGTACCCCGAAGAAAGGGGCATTCATATCCTGAATGTTGAACTGGAAGATTTGAAGGATTTATTCGCAAATTCTGATTCTGACCTTATCCGTACACTGGCCAGGAGTGGTCTGGGAGGAATGTACTCCGAGGAAATATTCCTGCGTTCGGGTGTGGATAAAAAACAGCCTGCCACTGATGTCAGTGAAAGTGAAATAGAATCTATTTACCAGAGCATGACTGAGCTCTTCAAACCACTTAAAACCTTCAAATTCCAACCCCAGATCGTGAAAGAAGTGGTTGAGGGTGAAGAAAAGGAAAATGAAGAAAAGACCGGTGAAGAAGAGATCAAAATCAAAGATAAATCTAAAACCAAAAAAGGCAAAGAGGATGTCTTGCCCCTGGATATTTTAACCTACCAGAATTTCCATAAGGAACGCTTTGAAACCTTTAACCAGGCCGCTGATGAGTTCTACAGTGGAAAGGTTGGTGCTGATATCAAAAAGGTTCAGGAGGATATCTGGGCCAAAGAAGTGGGCAAATACGAAAAAAGACTCCGCATACAGGAAGATACCCTGAAAAAATTCCAGAAAACCATAATCGAAACCAAAAAGAAAGGTAACCTTATCTACTCCCACTACTCCGAGGTTCAGAACCTGCTGGACATCATCCACCAGGCCCGGGAGAAGTTCTCCTGGATGGAAATCGCATCAAAACTTAAAAAAGCACGTAAAGAAGGAATGAAAGAGGCGCAGATCATTGAATCCATGGATAAAATGGGTGTGCTCCTTTTGAATCTGGAGGGTGAAAGGATAACCGTTGATGCCAACCTGGAGATCCCTGAAAATGCGGAGAAATATTATAACAAGGGTAAAAAGGCCAAACGGAAGATCAAGGGAGTTAACATAGCCATTGAACGCACCAAGAAAGATGTGGAAAGAAAACGCAACAAACGGGAAATGGCCCTGGAACGGGTGCAAGTGCCTCAGAAAAGGGTGCGCAAGGAGCTTAAATGGTTTGAGAAGCTCAGGTGGTTCCTGTCCTCTGAGGGACTCCTGGTTATTGGTGGTCGGGATGCCGGTACCAATGAACTGGTTGTAAAGCGCTACCTGGATAACAATGATATTTACCTCCACTCAGACATACACGGAGCTCCATCTGTGGTTATCAAAAAAGGTGAAGTTGAGGGAGAAATTCCGGAATCAACCATCCAGGAAGCCGGTACCCTGGCAGCATCCTTTTCCAGTGCATGGAATAAGGGTTACGGTTCCCAGGATGTTTACTGGGTACACCCGGACCAGGTATCCAAAACACCCCAATCAGGTGAGTTCGTGGCTAGAGGAGCCTTCATAATACGGGGGAGCCGTAACTATCTCCGGGGAATACCACTCAAGATAGCAGTGGGCATTGTGGATTATGAGGGTGAACGGATCATGGCTGGTCCAGCCGAAGCTGTGGCTAAATACACCGATAACTACGTGGTGCTGAAGCCAGGTTTTACCAAGAAAGAGGAAATTGCACGGGCTGTTCTTAAAAAGATCGATCCAGAACGGATCCTGACCCTGGAAGATGTTATACGGGTATTGCCGTCGGGTAAGTGTGATTTTGAAGAAAAGAAAAGGTATTAAAAATATTAGAAAGCTTTTAAAAATTATTAGGTCTCTAAAAAACCTTTTTTATTACACTTCAATAAAAAAATCTCACTTCAATAAAAAAAAAAACTTGCACTTCATAAAAAAACATTCATAAAAAAAAATTATTTATTTTTTTCCTTAATCTTCTTTTTTAAGATGTAATTAATATCAATAAGGTATTTTCCCTCTTCATCAGAGACTATGACTGATTCATCGGCCATCAGGGATTCAAGGTTAACCTCATAAACCCCGTGTTCCTTGACCATTATGGTCTCCACAGAACTGCCCTTAATTTCCTTGATCTCTTTGACTTTTCCTTCCTGGTGGAATTCAAAGAATTTACTACCACAGTTTGGGCAACCTTTAAGGATGAGGTCTTCTGAGTCTTCGTATTCCTGGCCGCATTTAATACATCGATGCATCACTACCACCAAGGCTAGCCACCATTGACAGGAAGTTTGACTTCCTTTTCACTGCTTTCATGACATTTGCCGGGCCGATAATGGTAATACCCACTGTTTTCTTCTTGGAAAGTCCGAAAAAGGAGCTTTCATCCTTTTCCAGGGTGTAGATATCAATACCCATGAAGCTTTCCACATCGATCTCACGCATGGTGGTTTCGATTAACTCCGCCTCTTCTTCAGGTTCCAATCCACCTTCAATTACCAGAAGTTCGCCCTTTTTAACCTTTTCCACGATCATGGATATTTTTTCAATGCTACTCTGGGTTTTAAGTGCATCTGATGAGAGAAAATCCATTTTGAGACTGTTGGTATCAGTGTCATCCATTTATATCACCTTTAATTAAACTTGTCCACCATGGCCTGGTACAGTTTATCAGTGTTTTCACCGTGGAGGGCGGAGATAGACACCACTTTGTGCTGGGGGAACACTGAGAGAATCCGTTCAGGATTGGACTCCGGCAGATCCACCTTGTTGGCTACAATTACAAATGGTATTTTACGAGCTTCCAGGTTACCGATTATGGTTATGTTGGCCTGGGTGAGGGGATCCTTGGTGGAGTCCACCACGAGTAGAACACCAGTAACATCATCCAACCATTTAATAGCTTCTATTATGCCCTTTGTGGCTTCTTTAGCTCTTTCTTTGGCTTCCTCTTCAGATAGGCCATACTGTAAGAAATTTTTATAATCGATTTTGGTGGCTATTCCCGGGGTGTCAATGATATCAAAATCCAGTTCCACACCATCGTAGTTAAGGGTTACTCGTTCCTGTCGGTACACCCTTCTGGTTTCATGTGGTATTTCTGAAACCAATCCCAGAGATTTCCCGGTCCAGTCCTTGGTCATCCTGTTGGCAAGGGTGGTTTTCCCTGAGTTAGGGTGACCGTAGAATCCTATTTTGAGTTTTTTTTCTTTTCCAATTAGTTTGTTGAAGATGTCTGTGAAAAATTTTTTTCTGAATATGCGCATGATATCGACCATTAAATCACTCTTGATAAGTTTCACCGGGTTTAAGAACTGCAACTTTGGTCTCGGTGGTTTTTTCAACCATATCTTTGAACTGGTAGGGATCCTGTTCTATCACTGGGAATGTGTTGTAATGCATGGGTATTATGACTTCCGGTTCTATCCATTTAGCAGCAATACAAGCTTCAGTAATCCCCATGGTGTAACGGTCTCCAATGGGGAGTAATGCAATTTGTGGCCGGTAAATATCATTTATGACAGTTTTCATATCCCCGAAAATACCGGTGTCTCCGGAGTGGTATATCTTCCTCTCATTTTCCAGTTCCAGTATATAACCAGAAGAACTTCCCCCGGGACCTATACCATCTATAAAGTCCATATCTGAAGAGTGAATGGCGTTAACCATGGTGATCTTTATTCCCGCCTCTTCAATGGTTCCTCCCATGTTCATGCCACTTGTTTCCAGTCCCAGCTGGGAGAGGTAAACCGAGTGCTCATGGTTGCACACTACAAGGGCACTGTTTCTTTGTGCTAATTCCACTGCATCTCCGAAATGGTCTTTATGTCCATGGGTGACGCATATTATATCGGCCTTAACATCTTCTGCATTCACCGGGCAGGCAGGATTATTGCGCATGAAAGGATCAATTAAAATGTTAATATCAGTGTCAGTTGATATGTGGAAGGCTGAATGTCCCAGCCACCGGATCCTCATTTTTTCAGCTCCAGATCTATTTCCTGTGATATGCCCCAGGCATCTTCAAACATCCTTTCAATTTCCAGTATGGATTTTTTGTCCTTGTAGATAACTCCCACTTCATAGCTTTCGTATATGGGGTCAGTGGATATTATAAGACCATTAGCATCATCTGCTACAATGGCCACGGTGTGCACGTGGGGCATGGTCCTGATCTTTACATCTTTATCCTGGAGGAGTTTTATTAACTCCACCGATGCATCATCGTCCAGGCTTGCTTCCTGGATGATCATACGGCTCTCGGTGTCCATGAACTTTTTCAGGATGCTCACATCAATGTTACGCACCCAGGGGTACATCATCAGTAGCTTACTCTCGGCAGTTACTATGGTGTCCTTCATGGCTTCCTGAACATCCTGAGCCTCAAAAGACCATATTATGGATGGTTCAGTTGAATCTGTCTTTAATTTATCAATGGTTCCCTTAAATGAATCTAACCGTTCGTCGATGATGCTTTCAATGTCCTTGGCATTCTGTATATAGTTTTCCTTGAGTTTGTCCAGTCTGTTTTTAACGAACTGATCATCCCGTCCGGTACGGGTTTGCAGTTCCTTCAGGCGTTCCTTGTCAGCGGTTTCCAGTACAGATTTGGGGACAGGTACTACTTTTTCATCTTTTTTTTCTTTGATCTTAAAGGGTTTTACCTGGGGAAGTTCAGCTTCCTCTTTTTTGCCAATTTCCGGTTTTTCTGTTGCCTTATCTTCAGTGGCTTTTTTAACGGGAGCTATCTTTTTAGGTGGTGTTTTTGGTTTAGTGGCTAGATCAGGAGGTAGTGTGGTAGATTTCTGAGTTGGGGGGATTGTTTCATCCATTTTTTGTGTTGATGATGTTTCTACCTTCTTTTTAGGGGTTATGGCCCTTCCAGCTGAGGTGTCATTTTTGAAGGGTATTGTGGATGTTGGTGCTGGTCCAAATTTAGGTTCTTCCCTAATGCGTGGTTTTGGTTTTATAGCCCGCGGTTCCGGAGTTTGGGCTGGTTTTGAAGGTTTTTTATCCTTAACAGGCATTTTTTTCGGTTTTACGGGTGCAGTTACCGCTGCCTTTGGGGTTTTTGCCTTTTTTGGTTTGGGCATAGGCCCTTTTGAGAAATCTATCCTGCTGCCGAAAAATATCAGTAAAATAAGTCCTAAAACGGATGCGATTAACCCTACAAAGAAAGCTACAGGGTTTGGTGGGATGTTAAAACCAAGGTACATGAAATAAAAACCACCGATAACCAAGAGAGCCCCAAAAACGCTGACAATTAAATTGATCATCTCATACCTCCAATCTTATTATGTTAAGGATTCTTTATAAATTATTAGTTTCATCACACACCAATTATTATCATCCTTTCAATATGGGTCTTAAAATATTGAATTTCTAATTCTAAATAGGGCCTTAACAATTATTAATATTTTCCGGATTTCATATACCAGATCTTTGCCCAACCCCTCTAAAAATAATAAGTCTAGTCTGAAAATTCATCTCCAGTTTCCACACAACTCCGGATGATGCTCACTGCATCTTCGGTTCCGTTGTACCGTGAAAATATGTTCCTGGTTTTTTCTGCATTCTTCTTGAGATCCTGATCTTCCAGGAGGTGGTTGATGTTTTCCGATAACCTCTCTGATGTTAAAGTGCCCATGTTCTCCAGGTGGGCTATTCCATAGTTTTTCATTTTCATGGCGTTTTTCAGCTGCTCCGGATGATTTTCTATAGGGACCATCAGGCTGGGAATGCCCAGGGAAGCAATTTCCATAGATGTGGTGTGTCCAGCCAGGCTCACCAGGAAGTCGGATAGTTTCATCCACTCCATGATATCTCCCAGAAATCGTTTGCATATTATCCGGGGGGATGATTCCAGATCCAGTTTTATCTGGGGCCCGGTGACCAGTATTATTCGATCACAGTCCAGATCGGGTGCTGCCTGGTGCAGCAGTTTTAAAAGTTTGTTCCCGAATTCTGACCCCCCAACAGTGGCCATTACCATTTTTTCAGATTTTCCAAATCCAAATCTTTGCCTGAGCTCCATTTTACTGGCCATTAAATGGGTGTCCATCTTCAGTATGGGTCCGGTGAAGTTAACCCGATGACGTATCGGGGCAGGTACCTCATAGGAGTTTTGAATGTCTGGAATGATGATTGAGTTACAGAGTCGGGAGACATCCTTTATGAAACGTTGCAAGCCGTTTTCCAGGTACTCCAGGGTACGGTCTTTCTGGTTAACTTCCTTAAGCTCCGGTGCCAGGTCGTTACTCACCAGGACGCAAGGTATGCCCAGTACCTTGCAGGTGATGGGAACTGAGTAGTGGGAGTCTGAGACAACCACATCCGGGTTGAATTCCTTGATTATACGGGATTCATGGTAGATACTTTTCAGGAAAATGTAAGGTGCGTCTATGGACTTGAGGGCGGTGTGTTTGAAGTTCAGCTCACCCGAACTCCCGTAAAATTTGATGGTGGGGAGTTTCACCACATCGTAGTCACTGTACTCGTTTAGCATCTGGTAGCCAGAACCGTAACTGGCAAAGAGAACCTCGTCACCATCTGCTTCTAATTTTTGGGCTAAAGCCACCGAACGGGAGGTGTGTCCCATTCCAATGCCACAGGGTATTAGGAGTACTTTCATTTAGTCCACTTTTATATTTAGACAATTTTTATAGATTCGTGTCTGTTTAGTTTTTTTGTGTAAAAGTAACTTGGTTAAAAAAGGTCTTAACTGGTTTTAATAGTTGTAATTGCTTATACTTTGAATAAGATTATAAACCTTTATAAATGAATTTCATGATAACTAATTCAGTTACGTGTTTTACATTCTCCTTTTTATTAAAAATTAAAAAAAATAGGTTAATTCATCTTATAAAGATATTTAATAGTTTTAATATGCTTAAATTCTGTTAAAAGAGTTATAATTTGGGATGAACCCTGATGGTTAGATTTTATAACCTCTAATTGGGTTAATTTTTGGGATTAGATGTTTTAATCCTGTGATTCCACGAAAGAGACAATACTCTTAAAAAGTTCAAGGGATCCTTTGTTGTTACTTAAACTCCATGCTAATTTGTTCCGGAGGGCTCTTTTTTGTTCTTCACCCAGGGAGTTCATGTAGAAAATGGTCTGGTTAAAAAGAGAGTCTGCTCCGTTGGGGTTGTTGAGGGCTCCTCCAGTATGGAGTTCCTCCATCTTCCTGCGGAAAATTCTTTTAAGGTTCTTGGATGCCCGGTAGACCTCCTCGTGATCCTTGCTTTCCATCTGTTTAAGGATGGTTTCTATTTCCACAAAATCCATTCTGGAAACACCGAAGACAATACCCTCTGGTCTTAGGGATTGTATCCTCTTAACACCATCATAAATTGTGAAATCATAATCTGCAATGTAGATCTGCCCTTCACGCAGGAGCACCATTAATGATTCGTTGAATGTCTTGTCTGATGTGCCTATCCCTGATTTTGATCTTATAACTTCCAAAATCCTTTTTTTGGATAGCTCATCATTTTCTAAAACTTCCAGGATCTGTCTTCGTAAATTGTAGTTTTTGGGCATGGTCACAACCCTCTTAATTAGTATGTGATAATATGCACAAAGAAGTATATAAAAGATAATTATGTGTGAACATTACATAGTAATAATTATCAGATAGATGGATGATAAGAATATTGTTCATGACGAGCAATGATAATATTTATATATAACTATCAACAGAGAAGTTGTATATATTGTAAAAATCCCTATTGGAGGTAAAAAATATGAGCTTTTTAAAAGATGAAGGTGGACAAGGAGCAGCTGAATATATCTTATTGTTTGGTGGAGTTATCGTTATCGCAATAGCTGCACTACTGATCTACAGAGCATACTTCAGTAGCAACTCCTCATTAAACGCCGCAACAGACGTAAACACTGTCAGAAGCAGCTTGAACCAATAAATTATAATATTTTAATTTATTTTTTCTATTTTTCCTTAATTTATTTTTTTTAAACTTTAATAAATAAAAAAAATTAGAAACCGTCTTTTTATTCCCGGGTTTTCTAGAAACTAATTCTTTACTATTCTTATAAAATAAAAATTAAAATATTAAGAAACATTAATTTATAATTTCAAAAGTAACATCTGCAAAACAACCCTTAAGATCTTTGGATCATATCATATTAAGATGAATAGGTCTTAATAAAATTACAATCCTCTTCTAATAAAAGACTATAATATATAGTATTAAATATATACTAAAATATGTACTTTTTAACCAAAATAAATAGTGAAAATATGATTCCTAAAAGTTTTGATGATAGTGGGCAGATAAGCGCTGAAATGATCCTTCTGATAGGTGCTATTTTAGTAATAGTAATTGTTGCTGGAGGTTACATACTTGGAATAACTCAATCTATAGCAGGTAACATTACCAGTGTAGTAGACACTGCAAGAGACACCACCATAAATCGAATGTAATATCATATTTCATCTTTTCTAATATATTAAGTATACCAATATTATTTACTGCTCTTGCCATACTGCGCTATCATTATTTTTATAAAGTGATTTAAAGTAAGGAGTATTCACTCTTTCAACAGCTAATTTGATAAATAATGAATTTTCATACTTTTTACTAATAATCAAAGACTTAGATTCATCAAATAGAATAAATACACACAGATCATTACTTTGATTTAAATAAATCTTACTCACATTACCTTCACTACTTTTCACAAGACAGTAAGGGACGATTCCTTTATAAGTAATGTTTCCATTTTTTAAATCTGCTTTTAACCCCGATTTATCAGTAATGAAATCCCCATCATATCGAAGATCGTTGAAAGAATAGGTTAGGGTTGATCCTGAAGTATTATTATTGAAATTCCATTCACCAAAATTAAAAATCCAAAACCCTTTATTGAGCATGTCCAAATACGTCCAGATCACATAAGGGGCAGGATTTTCCGGATGAGTATATCCAAGAACTGTTTCTGCCTGATTTTGGGATAAATTATAATTACTTACCAGTATATTTAGAGCAGTTTTGTTATCAACACCTAAAATTTCATTCAAAATTTCTACACTCTTAGAAGTATTTTTAGTGTACTCATCCATAGTTAAAAATGCCATGTCTCCACTAGTGGTAAGCATACGGAAAATTCCCCGTGACAAGCTTTCATTGCTGGTAGCAAAGGCATGGTCGATCCAGTATTCCCTAGCAGGGCTGGGTGATTTAACCCCATAGGGATACCCTTTACCTAAACTGCGTGACTGAAGAGTTTCTATGTATCCCATCCGCCCATCCATTAAAACTGACCTATCTGCAGCGTAAGTAATTAAGTGACCTGCAGACCAACCAGATACAACAACAGTATTGTTAGGAGTGTTATAATTAATCCATTCCAATGAAGCCAGTTGATTATCATCAGCCCCAGGAGGCATGTTAAGAGTTTTATTAATATTCACTAGACTAGGAATAACCATTATTAAAACAACCACAAAAGTCAAAAAGTAAATCATATATTTTCTCATATTAGGGGACAACCTGTTGAACTTAAGAAGATTCAAATAGTCAACACATAGTCCAACCATGACCCCAGTACAGATGGTTAATGGGGGAATAAGAATTATTATAAACCTAGAACCTTTCAACAACGCCAAAAATCCGGTTAATATCCATAGAATAAAGAATGTGTAGAACAACCAGTCCATGGATTTTAAGTACTTTTCTTTAAGATTTTTGTTTAATAATACTCTTAAAATCCACGCTAAGCCAAAAAGACCTCCAAACAATGCGATTCCAATACCTGAAACAACACCATCAACGGTAGCTTGAGATAATTCATTCACGGATGTATAAACATCTGGCCATGGATACCACGGACCTTGAGATCCACTAATTTTTATAAATTCTAATGGGGCATAAAAGAGTTTAAGAACATTCAAATACCCTGTGAAAATTGTTAAAAGACCCAGCGTTGCTAAGATGAATGTTAAAATTATATATAAAAATTTTTTTAATGGCTTTCCTTTAATATAAGACCCTGCAACCCATAAAATACTGAAAACTAGCATTAAATAAAAATAATATTGCCATCCGTTCCAGGCAGTTGCAAACATAAACATTGAAAATCCTGCAAGAAATGAAATAATCAAACTATTTTTAAGATCTCTGGCATGATTTGCCTCCCAAAATAACCATACAACTAATATGGGGAAAATAATAACAAAAATGTCAGTGTCAAACCAGCCAGGCACTGTTCTAATAAAATAAAAAGGGGCCAGTACAGTTAAAACACCAGCAATTAAGGCACCTGTTTCATTACTAATTCTGCGTGTGAATAAGTAAGCTACAACCCCCGCCAGTGGCGCGACAAAGGCTGATATCCAAAACACGACAACAAGTAATGGCACATTACTGAAAAGATTAACCAGAGTATAGATAAAAGCAGCCAGGTAAACAATAAGGGGAGGATAATCAAGGGGAACTCCTGGGGGATAATAGGAATGCAAATCCCATTCCTGACCATCAATTTTAACATCCCCTAAATATCCGTTTTCAAGATAATTATTAGTTAAACGGTAATTGTAATAAGAATCAAGTTCATACATGTAAGGAAGGTTATTTTGATCCAGATAAAATGATTTTTCTTCCACTGGAGTTCCCGTCACGAAGGCAGATTCCAAACGGAGAAAAAACCCAACAGAAAATATCAAAATTATTGCTGCAATTATGATTAAATGATTTTTTGACATTGGTATCATCTTATATATTCAATATTGGAAGTTAGTTATAGTTTTGTTATCCAGGTCCGTGATTAAGAAAGTATTGTTGATATTATATACATTAATATCTTGATGTTGGTCTAGAAATCCACTGGTACCCCCATAAACACCATCAGGATAAAGTCCATTAGAAACACTGCGCCCTGTCATCCAAGCCACTTTTTCGGATAGTTCTCGATCCGTCCATAATACTTGATCTTTTGAAATGTTATTTTCAATGTACTCTTTTAAAGATGCATATTCACCTTCAAATGGTGTTTGGAGAGCATCCCATCCTTTACCATGCTGGTTGGGAAGGTAACTGAAGAAAACCATTGCTCCCATCATAGAAATAAAGATCATGATCACTAGGAACAAAGAGGAAATAATACGATTATGATTGATAGACAAATGTTTGTATCCTTTTTCAACAACCAAACCTGATAGAATTGCCATTGGCAGTGCGGCAAATTGGAATCCTCTTAGAAAATCTCCGTTAAATCCAAATAAGCTGAAAAACAAGACAATAAGGATGTATGTTGTGAAAAGTTTGAACTGCCTATAATTGGAATTATACAAGAGGTATAAGCCGATAATACCCAGGAAGAAGACTGCGATGAAGATTAAAAATGCATATGAACCCGGATGTGGTGGTACCAGTTTAAGATGGGTCAATGTATAGAACATACCCCCAGTGACCAATCGGTCCCTGAAGTAAAACCAGTAGGCGGCCCAAAAAAGCCAGGATGGGAATAGAAGAGCAATTATCTTCAGGTTTGTTCTATCCCGATAATTATCCACCAAATATAATGGTATGAAACAGGCCAAAGCAACCATGTGCGTCCATAAACCTAAGAATGATGCTATGAATGCCTTTTTTTTATCTTTGGGAATGTAATAAATTGTTAATACAGCCAGAATTGGAATGTAGGCAGCAGGGATGGCTGCAGTTAATGTGGAAGGTGCTGGCACAGCCAGTGCGAAAAGACCGGCAAAGTAACCTGCAAAAATACCATATTCACGGTTAGCAAACCATGAGGCAACTCCTACTGTTAATAAAACCTGGAATACACATAAAAATGATTCAGCGAATCGGACCCCGCCCAAGTACCATAGCCCTGCGTAAACTACATTGAATAATGGTTGATGCCATACTGGTCTTCCCATGGGATAGTAGGTAATACTATCCCAGAACAATCCGTAGAATGGATTTTCAAGGATTTCGCGTGCTCGGGCAAGATGAAACTCCGTGTCTCCTCCTACAGGGAAAAGGTAGTATGGGCGCAGGATCAAGACTATGAACACTACTATCAAGGGTGTAAATGGAATTAATAGTTGGATCTTATCCTTCACATTCAATAAATCACCACGCCTCTTTTTTGACTATAATCAACATTATTATGATTTATATTATTTAACGATATTATCTTCCAAGAGAATTATTGGGAGTAAAATAGATTAAGTACCAGTGTGATAATATAATGATTACTAACGGATTAATCAAAGTGGGGAACTGGAGGAATATCAGAGGTACTATGTCGTTATTTAAAAACCCGTGGGGGTCCAGTGAGAAGGTCAATTTCAAAAACCTATTTTTTGGAGTGGATGATGAAAAAGACCCGGATCGGCCAAAGGTCCATGAAAATGTAACTCTGGGAGTTAGTTACAAATTCCGATCAAAACCACCTCAAATCGGTAAAAACGCACATCTGCGTTCAAACACCGTCATCTACAATGATGTGGAGATTGGTAATGATTTCCAGACTGGACACGGAGTACTGGTAAGGGAAAAAACCACCATCGGCGATAAGGTACTCATAGGAACCAACAGTATTATTGAAGGACATTGTGATATTGGAAGTAACATCAGCATCCAATCAAATGTTTACATTCCAAAAAACACCCTGATTGAGGATCATGTTTTCCTGGGGCCATGTTCCTGTTTCACCAATGATCGGTATCCATTAAGGACAGATTATAAACTTGAAGGTCCAATAATACGGAAGGGAGCATCTATTGGGGCTAATTCAACCTTTCTCTCGGGGATTGAGGTGGGAGAAGGATCCATGGTTGCTGCCGGGGCCATTGTAACCCGGGACATACCACCATACTATCTGGCCATAGGTGCACCAGCCAAACATAAACCTTTACCCAAACACTTCAAGAAATTGAATAAAATTTAAGTTTATTTTTTAAATGATTAAATTTATTTTACTCCTTTTCGTGGATTTGTATCCCTTTTTTGTAAAAACTTATATCATTCTTATCTCCTAATTCTAATTATGGAAGTATCATTAATCATACCGATGTACAACGAAGAAGATAACGTCCTCATCACTCTCAATGAAGTTAAAAAGGTTCTGGAAACCTACCCGAGCTACCAGATAGTAGCTGTTGATGATGGTAGCAGCGACCAAACACTGGCTTTACTGGAAGAATACGCATCAGAAAATCCGGAATTAGTGATCCTGAAACATCCGGTAAACATGGGGATGGGAAGAGCCCTCAGAACTGGTTTTGAAAAGGCAGAAGGTGATGTGATCATCACCCTGGATGCTGATTTAAGTTACGACCCAAAATATATCACAGAACTAATCCAGGAACTCCATGAAAATCATCTGGACATTGTAATCGGATCCCAATACATGGCTGGAGGGGAAACCGAAGACATTCCTTTCATCCGCTTATTCATAAGTAAAATGGCCAATAAAATCGTTGGATACGCCCTGGATAAAAACATAAGTACTGTAACCGGGATATTGCGTGCTTACCGGAAAGAAGTTATAGATTCCATAGAGATCGAAGCAACTGGAACTGAAATTAACCCCGAAATACTTTCAAAAGCCATAGCAATTGGATTTGAAGTTAGAGAGATCCCTGTAAAACTGAAGGGGAGGAAATTAGGAGAATCCAAGGTTCAGTTCCGTTCCACCACAATTTCACACCTATTATTCACATTCTACGAAAAACCAATGATTCTTTTTGGAGTTATTGGACTATTAATATCCCTTATTGGAATTATAGCCGCGATATATTTATTCTACCAATATTTAGTAGGTACACTGGACCCTAACCGACCTTTGATGATTTTCATGGTCCTTATGATAATTGCAGGTATACAGATCCTGATCTTCGGATTTGTGGCCACCCAGATAAGTCTCCTGAAACGTGAGATTTACATAATTCAAAAAGAGAATAAGTTGATGAGGAAAAAATTGAAATAATTAATGATAGCTTTCTTTTATTCCATTTCTTCTGGTGTTTTTTTATGGATAGTCCTCGCGTATCAATAGTAATTCTTAACTGGAATGGATGGGAAGACACCATTGAATGCCTGGAATCATTATTTCAAATTCATTACCCCAATTTTGATGTTATTGTGGTTGATAATGCTTCAGAAGATAATTCCTTGGAAAAAATCAGAGATTATTGTTCAGGGGACTTAAAAGTTGAATCCGATTTTTTTAAGTATATTCATGAAAATAAACCAATTAATCTTGTAGAATGCACAAGAGAGTATGATGGTGTTGAATTTCATGTTAAAAATGAAAATTCAATTCATAACCAAATTATATTGATAAAAAATGAAGATAATATTGGTTTTCCAGGTGGTAACAATACCGGGATGAAATTTGCCATTAAATTCTTTAATCCAGATTATATTCTACTTTTAAACAATGACACAGTTGTTGAGGAAACCTTTTTAGACGAATTAATAAAAAATGGGGAATCCCAAGAAGATATTGGTATTTTAGGTCCCAAAATTTACTTCTATGATAAACCCAACATAATATGGAGTGCGGGTTGTAGGATATCGTGGAAATTAAGCCGTGGAATACATATTGGATCTGGTGAAAAGGATCATAAACAATACAATAAAATAAAAAAAGTTGAATATGTTAGTGGTTCAGCTTTCCTGATAAAAACTGAAGTGATTCAGAAAATTGGATTAATGGATGAACAATACTTCCTATATTTTGAAGAAAGTGATTGGACGCTCAGGGCAAACCAGGAAGGGTATGATAGTCTTTATATTCCCACCGCAAAAATATGGCATAAAGTCTCTCAATCTGGAGGAGGAATCTCTAACCCTATTGGACTATATTATATAACTCGCAATAGATGGATTTTCATGAGAAAATGGTCCAATAAAAGTGATTACATGGTCTTTATAATCTATCAAATAATTGGTGCAATCATATTTCCATTATTATTTGGCATATATTACAGAAACTTAGACCTACTTAAAGCATATTACTTCGGGTTATTTGACTCTATTAACATATAAATTTAATACATCTAGAAATAGTATAATATAAGGTGTACATCATGAAAATAACTGTTATCGGAGCAGGTTATGTTGGTTTAGTTACCGCAGTTTGCCTTGCTGAATTAAAAAATAATGTTCTATGTGTTGAAAGACCTTCTTTCGATTTAAGTAAATTAAAAAAAGGAATTTCTCACTTTTACGAACCTGGACTAAATGAATTACTAAGCAAGAACATTGAAGCAAATAGAATTAAATTCACTGTTGATTTAGATAAGGCCATCGATTTTAGTGATGTTATTTTTATTTGTGTGGGAACCCCTCAAAGTAATACTGGGAAAGCGGATTTATCTCAAGTTGAAACCATCGCAAGACAAATTGCTAAAAAGCTTAACAGCTATAAATTGATAGTTGAAAAATCAACTGTTCCAGTAAACACCCATCAATGGGTTAAGAAAACAATTAAAAGATATGCTCATTCTAATTTAGATTTTGACGTTGCATCAAACCCTGAATTTTTAAGAGAAGGTTCGGCGGTATCCGATTTTATGAAGCCTGATAGAATCGTCGTGGGTGTTGAAAGTGACCGGGCAAAACAAATTTTTAAACAAATATATTCTCCATTCATTGAAAATGGTTTTCCAGTTTTAATAACAACACCAGCTGCTTCCGAACTCATTAAACACGCCGCAAACTCGTTCCTAGCTCTAAAAATTTCATATATAAATATGGTATCCGAACTTTGTGAAAAGGCTAATGTGGATATTAATATGGTAGCTGATGGAATAGGCTATGATAAACGTATCGGGCGCGATTTTCTTAATGCCGGAATAGGCTATGGAGGTTCTTGTTTTCCTAAGGATGTTAAAGCATTTATCAACATAGCTGAAGAACATGGTGTTGATTTCACAATATTAAAAGAAGTTGAAAAGGTAAATTCCAAAAAAAGAATAAATTTTGTTAAAAAAGTAGAAAAAGTTCTTTGGATAAACAAAAATAAAGATATAGCAATTTGGGGACTATCTTTCAAACCAGATACTGATGACATAAGAGAAGCTCCCTCTCTAGACATTATCAAGATACTTTCAAATAAAGGTGCTAATTTAAGACTCTACGACCCACAAGCAATGCAAAAATTCAAATCAGTGATCCCTGAAAATGACAAGATAAAATTTTTCAAAAATAAATATGATACAATTAGAAACGCTGATGCATTGTTAATACTTACTGAATGGAATGAATTCAAAAATGCAGATTTGAATAAAATGAAAAAACTTATGAATCTTCCAATAATTATTGATGGACGAAACATATACAATCCAAAGGAAATGGAAGCATTTGAATATTATAATATTGGCAGAGGAAGCTTTAATGATGTGGAGATACTGAAATGAAACAAGTTCTAATTTCAGGTGCAGCGGGTTTTATTGGAAGCCATTTATGTGATAAATTTTTAGAAGAAGGTTTCTATGTTATTGGACTAGATAATTTTATCACAGGATCTCCAAAAAATATTGAACATTTATTTGAAAGGAAAAAATTCGAATTCATTAAACATGATATTACTCTCCCGATTAAATTCCATTCAAAAAAGATTGATTTAGTATTACATTTTGCCTGCCCTGCAAGCCCAGCAGATTATCTAAAGTTCCCATTAGAAACAATGAAAGTAAACTCTATTGGTACTTTAAACATGTTAGAAATAGCTAAAAAATATAATTCAAGATATATCTTTGCATCAACTTCAGAAGTATACGGTGACCCCACTGTTCATCCACAAACTGAATCTTATTTGGGTAATGTGAATCCTGTCGGACCTCGTTCGGTTTATGATGAATCAAAGAGATTTTCAGAAGCAATTTCAAGGTCTTATTTCAGAGAATATGGATTAGATACACGGATAATCAGAATTTTTAATACTTATGGGCCCCGAATGAAAGCAAATGATGGGAGAGTAGTTCCTAATTTCATTACACAAGCATTAAACATGGACAATATTACTGTTTATGGAAATGGAAATCAAACAAGGAGTTTTTGTTATATCAGCGATTTAATTGATGGAATTTTTAAAATCACATCAGCCGATAATCTTAAAGGCGAAATTATGAATTTAGGAAATCCCGAAGAATATAACATTCTTGATTTGGCAAAAATAATTATAGAAAAAACTTCATCTAAATCCCAGATTATCTTCAAAGCCCTTCCTGAAGATGATCCTAAACAGAGATGCCCTGAAATTACCAAAATTAAGAAATTGACCAAATGGCAACCTGAGACAAGTTTAAAAGAAGGAATTGACCTAACAATCGATTATTTTAAGAACCATATATGATGATTAAAATGCGAGCAAAATACGATTTAACTATTGCTTACAGGATCTATCCTAAAGTGTCTAAGAATCCCATTGTTTTCAGTGATGACAAATATAAACTCTCTGAGTTATGTTTAAGATCATTGAAAGAATCATTAGGAGATCTTAGGGCTAAAATGATTGTTTTATTGGATAATTGCCCTCCAGAATACATTGATCTTTTCAAAAAATACTTTGACCAAGAAGATTTAGAATTAATTGAACTTGATGGAGTAGGAAACCTATCAACATTTGGTATGCAAATTGAACTACTTTTAGAGCAAAATTTTTCTGATGTGGTGTATTTCGCAGAGGATGACTATTATTATCTCCCAAATCAGTTCGGTGAAATGATAAAATTTCTAGAAAAAAATGATGATGTTGATTTTGTCTCCCCTTTTGATCATATAGATAACTACAAATTTAATTTCCATAATTACAAAAGTAAAATCAAATTTAGCGAAAAAAAACATTGGCAAAATGTTGCAACAACTTGTTTAACGTTTTTAACAACGAAAGAAACTCTTAAAATAACTCAAAATATATTCAAAAGTTATACTAAAGGTAACTATGATACCAGCATCTGGACCAGCCTAACAAAATACAACATTTTTAATCCGTTTAAGCTATTCAAATATAGGGAAAAACCTTATTTTATTGCTGTTTTCGTTAAGTCCTGGCGTTATTCGTTTATACAACACTTATTTGGGAAAAAATGGGCATTATGGACCCCTATTCCAACAATTGCAACACATATAGAAAGTGAAGATGTTTCTCCGACTTTAGAATGGTTAAAAATTATTAATAACAATAAATACTAAACCAATCTCTCTATTTCTATAATTATAATCAGAATATTTCTTTTGAGTTGATTCAATTAAGATAATTTATAAAAAACCCTTCCAAGGACGTTTGTGGTGATTTTTTTAGTTAATTTCTACCCAAATCGTACATACTTAAAAAGTCCAGTTAGGTATCAAAATACGAGAAATAAGAGTTTTATTTAATAAAGAAATCCTTGAAGAATTTTATTTCATTTTTGTTTATTCCACCCATTAATATAATTAAAAACGTGTAGATGATAATAGAGACCCCAATAACGGTTAAAACACTCACAATTCCTTTTGGATTTATCAATAATATCACTATGGACATCAAAATCGAAGCCAAAACACTTTTAATCAAACTTGAATCAAAATGAAGTTTAAAGGATGATCTTAAAGTATAATATAAACTAAAAACGAATGCAAATAAATATGAAAGCAACGTGATGGCTGCTGCAGCCAGAATACCAAAATAAGGGACAAACATCAAATTTAAAAGGCTGATTAAAGCAGCAATAGTCCAAATACTCCCAATAATTTTAGTTTTCTTCTCAAGAATTATTAAATTAGCAATAATTCCATATATTCCAAACAAAAGAGAACTTAATGCCACAAAAGGTGTGACTAAATAACCATTTAAAGCTATTTCCGGTGTGGTTAATATCATTATTATTGGTTTTGATAATAATGATAAGCCAAAAACCATTGGAATAGCAATTAAAAGAAAATATTTTATTGAATAATTGAGAAATTTCATTACTTCAGAAATTTGTCCGTTTTCATAATATTTCGGTAGTATTGAGGGGAGTATAACTGACAATGGTGCTGAAAACAGTAATATGACCATTCCCAGAGTATAACCCGGTGAATAGTAGGCAACAAACGTTGTCCCTAACATTATTCCAATCACATAACGATCACTTGATTCAACTATCCAATTAGAGAGATTACTTGGAATTGTTGGCAACGAAAAATGCAGATATTCTTTAATGTAACTATAATTAGGAATTTTAAAACCGATATCCTGCATAATTGATGACATCATTAAAACCAAAACAACAATTTGAGAAATTAAAAATCCTAAAACAACCAATGATATGGAACTCCAAAAAAAAGCAAAATATGATATTAAGGATAAAGAAAAGTACGTTTGGAACAGTAAAAAGAAAGAATATCTCTTCATTTGACTAAAAGTTATGAAATAATCAATTAACAGACTATTAGCTGAACCAAAAATCAGTAGTAATGCCATTAATAACACAATCGTTGTATTACCATTAAATAGAATTGCTGCAATTTCTTTTGAAAAAAGGATTAATATGATAAAAATCATGAAACTAGCAAGGAAAATTAAACTCAACATTGAATAGAAACTTTCCTGAATTTTTTTTATATCCGTTTCTGTTGATAAAAATCTTAGCATAGTAAAGGGGAATCCTAAATTAGCAATACTAGTTATTAAATAGAACGTAGTCATTACTTGGACCCAAATTCCATAATCCGCAGCTCCCACATTTTTGGTTAATATTGGAATGATGATAACAGTGTTTAAAGCAACAAAAAAATTTGTGATACCGACTAATCCAATTCGCTTCACGAAAATTTTATACGCTTCTAACATACGACTAAAACACTCTTTTGAATATTATTCAATATTAGATCCTACTGTATCTCACCTAAAACAATTGTTTGATGAAACACTGCAACATGTTAAAAATTTGACGTGTTATATCGGCAAATCATTCATACTAGTTTATTAATATTATCTATCTTTATTTAAAACTTCGTTATAAACATCAACATATCTTTTTGAAACATCTTTCCAGCTAAATCTATTTTTAACCATTTCTAATGAAGAATGAGCGATTTTTTTTCTTAATTCATCATCATCCATTAATAAGAGAATTGTCTTTGAAATATCTGAAATATCCTTTTCTTGTAGAAGTATACCAGAAATCCCTTCAGTTATTATGTCAGGAATACCACCTACATTAGATCCAACAACAGGCAGGCCACAAGCCATAGCTTCGAGTAATACAACCCCCAATCCTTCTGTGTTCCCCTGAGAATCTACTATTGAGGGCAAAACAAATAGATCCGCAGAGTTGTAAATCAACAACAATTCTTCATCAGAAACATTCCTCAAAATCTCCACTTCGTTTCCAATATCTAATTCATAGATAAGTTCCTTTAACCTAGATTCCAATGGACCGGACCCAACGATCTTCAATCGAGCATGTTTATGTTCCTTTAAAATATCAGGCATTGCCCGGATGAGATATTCAAAACCTTTTCTTTCAATTAAATATCCAACTGAAAGTATCTGGAAAATATTTTCATCTTTAAACACATTCAGTGGCCTGAAAAATTCTGTATTTACTCCAAATGGTATCACATCGATCTTATCCCCATCCAGGCAGGCTTCCAAACAGAATTTCAGGGTAGTCGTGCTATTGGTTATAGTTTTAGATGAATTATTTACCAGCCAGCGAAGAGCAAACAGCATATGGTAACGTTTAGAAAGATGTACTTCTTCACCGTGAATAGTATCAATATATGGAATGCTATAAATCTTTTTCAAAAATATTGCACCCAATCCATTGGGAATAGGCCACTGGACATGCACCAAGTCCATTCCTCCTAATTTCCTCAAAGAATGATAAACATTAAAAAACAAGTAGGTTAATACCTGAATTTTAACCAGGAAACCTTCTTTAACATTGTCTATCATCCCCGATCGGCCAGATAACTGTTCGTATCTTCTAGGATAAAAATAGTGGAATCTTTCAACTTCCACTCCTTCTAGGGTGTAATTCATTTCCTTACCAGTGTAAGGTGCGATAACATGAACTTCATGTCCCTTCTTAACCATCTCTTTCATCAGTCGATGCACGAATATCCCGTGTGGGTCATCCTCGTAGTCAGGATATGCTGATGTTACAACTCCAATTTTAATTATATCACCTTTATTTAATTAAACACGTTGATATATGGTTACTGTACCAAATTTCTGGATTGGTTGGTAAGAAGTGAAATTTACTTCTGGCCAAGCAGATATATAGTAATCTGGTTTTATTTTCTCTAATTCATTGTTAAAGGCCACTTTATCCTGTTCTGTGAAATTGTAATCCTTAGCACCCACATACAACGTTTGATTGTTCCGGAATATGGGCATCTTTCCCACATTGGTCTGAAGGAACCAGCCAAAATATGACCATAGATCAGCATAAATAAGTTTGGATTTGTAGTTCTGATCATAATTCATAAGCCAGTTACTGGCAGCCTGGGCGTCTTGATTGAAGATTTTGTTGTTTTGGTTGTCTTTTTCTATACCCTGCAGCTGGGATGATACTGACAAAAACATCATGGCAATTAATATTATTGTAACTAAACACAGGGTTAAGTTTTTATCTTTAAATTTGACTTTTAGCTCATTCATAGACCAGTGAAATGCTCTGGTCAAGAAGTAAGCTATGGGCACGACCATAGTGATGAAATATCTGTGGTCTTTTGCTACGAAAACACTGTGAAAAATAAAGAATGTCATGAACCAGACTATAAAGAGAAGATCATTATTCATATCCACTGAGAATTCATTAGATATCCGATAAGTTAGGTAACATATAATGAAGAAAATGAACTCGCTGATCATGTAATGTACTTTGGTGAAACTAAACAAGAAAACACACACTAAACTTAACATTATTAAAAATTTAAAGTTCTTAAAAAGATTTTTTAGAGTCAATAGCCATTTATTATCAAAAGATATTGAACGGATTTTTCGAAAATATTGGACTACAAAGCCAACTAAGGTTAAAAAAATAATTATCATAGAGGCATTTCCAATATATAAAGGAGTGTTTTTAATGAAGTAAAGTGGATCTGGATTATATGCGAAGTGTTCAGTTGATCCTGCCCCTCCTGATGTTTTAAAGAAATCCATAAAAGGATAAATAGGATTTCCAAATTTCAAATTGAAGAACAATAAAAGGGGGATCATTAAAACAAATGCTATACTCATCCCTATGAAGATATTCTGGTAATTTTTGATTTCTTTCCGGTTTATCAAGATGTAAAAGATGATTGGAAAAATTAATAATGCCATGTTATATCGAGTTAAAAATGCCATCATAGCTATTGGGAAAGAAACTAAAAACATCCTTGAATCTTTATTAACCGCCATATAAGTTAAGTATATTGCCCATATGGCTAAAGAAACACTGGAGACATCATTAACTCCAGCTCCTGCGAAAGTTATTACAATGGGAAATGTGGCAAATAATAAACTTCCAATAAAACTAGTTACCGAGTCAAAGAACATTTTAAGAAATAAATAAAGGCCTAGGCATCCAAATATGTAAAGAAACCCATCAACAATCATTATAGGTCCAACTGATAATTCCCCAAAGACAAAGAAAATAGAAGTCAAAAGGGATAATAGCGGAGGTCTGTTAAAATCAGAGAAGCCAATCCCTTTGCCTGCAAATGCCGCAGCATCTGCCAAATAATCATAGGTATCAAAAATAGCACCCAGATCCATCTGAAGTTTCACTCTGTAATAGGCGATGAAACTGACTACTATGATCAGAATAATTAAAAAAAACCATTTCGAATATTGATTGTTAACATTTAATTTATACAAATAATCACCTAAATGAGAAGTATCTGGACCAATATAATCGAATTCAAATTAAAGTTAATCTATTCTTTGATAAAGTGTTATTCCATTAAAATGTTTTATTGACCTATAATTAATAAATGTTAAATCTATCCTTCTAGAAATATAATAATCTGCTTGATTTGAGTCTAACTCGTTATTATAATCCATTATATCTTGAGTTGTCAAATTATATTCTTTAGCACCAGTGTAAATTGCTTGATGATTTACGAACTGAGGCATTTTACTAACATTTCTTTGTAAAGACCATCCAGAATAGGGCCATATATCTGAGTAGATGACCTTATTTTTGTAGTTAGGATCATAATTCATTAACCATACACTAATATTAGTATTACCCTCATTTAGTTCCATTAAATGTTTATTTGTTTCACCTATACTCGGCAAATAGTTATAGGTTGAGAAAATAATTAGAAATATTAAAAATCCGGAAAATAAATAATGAGTCACATTCCTGTTTTTGATTTTTATTCCTAATTGAGATGTAGTTAATGTGAATCCTCTCATTAAAAAATAAGCCAGTGAAGGAGTCATATCAATGAAATACCGGTAATCTTTAATGACATATACACTGTGAAAAATGAAAAATACCATAAACCAGGATAAGAATAAGAAATCTAAATCTATATTCTTAAATTTAAACTCATTCACCAAGCTATAAATTAGATATAAAATAGGAAATAGTATAATCTCACTAAACAGATAGTGAACTCTTTGTAGGGTCAAAATAAAGATGATAATCAATATTGATAGAAATAATGATTTAATTTTAATATCCTTTCTTAATGATAATTGAAGAGATCTATTTAATTCATTTTGATTTTCCAGTGACTTTCGTTTATTCATGAATCTTTGGAAAGGACATATCAAAAGTCCTAAAAAGATAACCAGAACAACTCCCATGGCTTGAGGCCCCATTAATGAAGGCATAGCCTTAGCAAAATAGAAGAAATCTGGGTTGTAGGAAAAAAGCATTTCAGTTGTTTGGGAAACTGAACCTGAACTAGAACTAAAGAAATTCAAGAATGTGTATAAAGGATTACCGAAATTTACATAAAATAACCAGAAAACTGGAATGAGAAATAGGAAAGAAATTACAATTCCAATGAGAATATCTTTCCTGTGTTTTATTTCTTCCAGATTTATTAATATAAAAAAGAACATTGGAAATATGATTAACGCAGATGTGAACCTTGTCAAAAATGCTAACATTAATATTGGAAATGATAAATAGAACCATCTGGAATCTCTTTTTACTGCCAGTACTGTAAATAGCAAGGCCCATATTGAAATGCAAACCGTGGCTGTGTCAGTAAGACCAGAACAGACAAATGTGAGTACAAGAGGAAATGTTGAAAATAATAAAGCCCCAAGAAAGCTGGTTAAATTATCGAAACGTACTTTCAAAAATAAAAAAAGACCAGCAGACCCTAATATGAATATTAAACCATCAATTAACATGATAGGCCATGTCGACAATCCCACAATCCGGAATAATATGGAAGTAAGAAATGGGATTAATGGAGGTCTTATTAGATCATAATAACCAATATTTTGACCTGCCAAAAATGCAGCTTCAGAGAGTAGATCATATGTGTCCCATACTGGACCTATGCTCGTTTGTATCTGAAAACATTTGTAGGTTATTATACTGATAATTGCTATTAAAATAGCCAAGAAAATTAGGGATGATAAATGGTTTTTAATCTCTTCAGAGTTAAACTTGAACAATTAATCACCTTTAAAATTATTATTACTATCAAATATTAAGATTTTTATGATTATTTGAAATACAAATTATCATTCATCCGGGGTATCATCGCCATCAACACACACTGCTCAGTATTCCCTGTACGATCCAGTAACCCCCTGCTGAGGTGGCTTACTGCACCTGTTTTCTGTCCCAGATTGTCAACACCTGTAAGTTGATCCATAACATCCCCCACTTCCACACCTTTCAAAACCTGTTCTATAACCATTGGAGGATATTCGAATCCGGCACTGACTCCCAGGGTGGTTTTCTCCCCATCATGGATGGCACACCATTGCAAGTCCAGGTAACCAGTTATACTGTGAGGTACCTCCAGCAGGCCGGATTCTATGCCCACTGAAAGATCAAATTCTTTGGAAAATACATTCTTGGCCCGATTAATGGCTCCTTGGATAGTGACCTCTAATCCGATGGGTTGGTCCGGCACCCCGGAATCGACATGTTTTGCCTGCACACCCATTTGAGGATATATCTTCTTTAAAACATTCATGGTGGCCTTTAACTTCACCGGATTTTTGGACCCAACTACAACTTTCATTTTACTTTTCTACCTTTTAATTAATGTTCCCACCTTATTTATCTCTCCCCGACGTATACGGGTGGATGATATAGGTTTACCATCATCTGCCAGGACCATGCTTATGGTGATTATGTCCAGGGGTTTCATTCCCTTCTCCCGGCGTATATGGTTAATTTTAAATGCTGTTGGTTCAGTTTCAGGACTTACCACTATGGCATCTATGGATTCATCATCTATTGTGATTCCGTAGGGTTCCTCCAGTCTGGATAAAATGTAATTTGATCGGTTCTTAAGTACCAAGTTCAGGTTGGACATCCTCACATTACAGGGTTCTATTTCTCCCTTTATGCCCCCGAATTCATCGGAGGTGACTCCTATCAGTACATGGTCACCAATCTGGAATGCCTTCTTTATCAGTAACCGGTGGCCCTGGTGGAATTTATCAAAGGTACCTCCAACAGCCACTTTATTATATTTTTTAAACGTCATTCTCTGCTTATCCTTAGACTTAATTATTTTAATGGTAATGGTTTATTTGCAAAAGGTGAAATGATAATTTCCGAATTTGTAAATTAGAATTCTGATCAATTTTTCAATCTATTCTTAAATCTTAATCTCCCGACTTGAATAAAATCTATTGACCATAATTAATTAGGTAGATATCTTGATTATATTGGTGGTAAAGATAATAAACTATGCTCCTGGAACACAATGTGGTGGTGAAGGATCCACTTAAAATTGGACTTCGCTTCGCCTCATGCTACCCCAATCTCTACCGCAGTGCCATGTCCTCACTGGGTTTCCATATCATTTACGACTTCCTAAACCATCAGGATGATGTTTACTGCGAACGGGTGGTCTACCCCTATGGTAAAAGCCTGGAGACTGGTTCACCCCTGAAGGATTTTGATGTGGTAGGTTTCTCCCTACAGTATGAGCAGGATTACCCCCACGTCCTTGAAATGCTCCGGGAAGGTGGTTTAAATGTTAGGAAAAAGGATAGGGGTCCTGATGATCCTCTGGTAATTGCTGGTGGTCCCTGTGCCAGTTCCAACCCCTTACCCATGAGTGATTTCATTGACCTTTTCCTGGTGGGGGATGGTGAGGTCATTCTACCTGATTTTCTGGATAAACTCAGCAAACGGGATAACCCCCGCAGGGAGATTGATGCATTTCTGGATGTGGAAGGGGTGTTCATCCCAGGTAATGAAGCTAAACTGGTCAAAGTGGAGGATATGAGTGATGCCTGGCGTCCAGTTCGCCAAGTTTTCCCGGAAACTGATAACAAGGATCTGATCCCTGCCTTTGGGAAATCATTCCTACTGGAAGTTTCCCGGGGATGTGCCCGGGGTTGTCGTTTCTGCATGGCTGGCTGCCTTTACCGCCCCCGGAGAGAGACAGATATTAAAACCCTTATCCAGACAGCAGAAGAGGGGAGGAAAGCCACAGGTTTGAATAAAATTGCCCTTATTGGTGGTGCAGTTTCTGATTACTCCCATATCGACCAGTTATGCAGTGAACTCCTCCAGCGTGGTTTCCAGGTTACCACACCATCCCTGCGTATTGAATCCATCAGCAGGGATCTTCTGGAAAGTTTGAAAGAAAGTGGGCTTAAAACCATTACCATTGCCCCGGAATCCACCTGGAGACTAAGGAAAGTGGCGAATAAACCCATCACTGATCTTGATATTCGGAGGACCATGGAAACTGCCTTCGCCATGAACTTCAATGTTAAACTATATTTCCTGATAGGACTGCCCACAGAAACACAGGATGATCTCCAGGACCTGTTGAATCTGATAAGAGATCTTGAAGTTATGGCCCCTCACCGGGATTCACTCCGGATAAGCATTAACCCATTCATACCTAAACCCCACACACCCTTCCAGTGGACCGAGTTCAACCTCAAGGATATTAAGTCCCGGGTGAAATACCTGAAAAAACACACGAAAAACAGGCACTTCAAGGTGGAAAATCCCAATAAATCCCTGATGCAGTACGTGTTATCAGTGGGAGATGCCGATCTAGCTCATATCATTGAAGAATCATCCCATAAAAAGGTCCCACTGGGTGATTGGAAAAAACTGACACCCCACTGGAATTTCAGGGATGAACTTCCCTGGAAAGATATAAAAGTGGGCATGGATGATGAATTCCTGGAAGAAGAATATGAAAAAGCCTTAAAAGGTGATCTAACTCCCTGGTGTGAAACCTTCGGGTGTTATAATTGTGGAGCTTGCGATTAAAATAGTTACTGCGATTAAAATAGTTATATTATACTCCCAATAACTCCTATAATACATAAATCAAAATATTATTAGCCTATATCAATAAAATTAAAACTGGAGATACCATGAAACCAGCTAAAAGAGTAGAGTCCATTGATCTATCTGGAATACGGAAAATGTTTGATATGGTGGGGGAGGACTCCATCAACCTGGCACTGGGTGAGCCAGACTTTGACACACCACCCCACATTCGAGAAGCAGTTAAAGAAGCCCTGGATGAGGGTTTCACCCATTACACCGGCAACACCGGGATCATGGAACTGCGGGAAGCCATAGCCCATAAATTACAGACTGACAATCATATCAACGCATCCCCTGAGTCAATAATTGTTACAGTAGGGGCCAGTGGAGCACTATATTCCAGTATCAATGCAATTGCAGAAGAAGGAGATGAAGTAATCATTCCTGACCCGGGTTTCGTAGCTTATGATGCCTGTGTGAAGCTCAGTGGAGGTAGATCCGTATCCGCACAACTTAAAGATGAAAATGATTTCCGGATGATACCAGAAGATGTGCTGGAACAAGTAACCCCACATACCAAGGCCATTATAATGAATTCACCAGGCAATCCCACAGGTGCGGTCCTGGAAAAGGAAGATGTTAAGGGCATGGCTGACATTGCCGATGATCATGACCTGATTCTAATTTCTGATGAGATCTACGATAAGATCATCTATGGGAAGAAACACTACAGCCCTGCACACTACTCCGATAACGTGATAACCATTAACGGCTTCTCCAAGACCTATGCCATGACCGGTTTCCGCATTGGATATCTTTCCATACCCTCCAAGTTAACTGAGGAAATCTTAAAAATACACCAGTACAGTGTTACTTGTACCACTTCCATATCTCAGAAAGCTGCTTTAGCCGCCCTTCAGGGTCCCCAGGATAGTGTGGACCAGATGAGGGATGAGTTCCAAAGGAGAAGGGATCTGGTGGTGGGAAGACTGCGTGATATGGGAATAGAATGCAACCTACCCCACGGAGCATTTTACGTGTTTCCACGTATGGATAATCCGGAAAAATTCGTGGAAGCTGCTCTTAAAAAGGATGTGGTTCTGGTTCCGGGTTCTTCATTTGGTAAGTACGGTGAAGGTCACTTCCGCATATCCTACGCCACCTCATATGAGGATCTTCAGGAAGCCATGGATCGTCTGGAATCACTAAACTGGCAAAATAAATAGATATTAACATTCAAAAGGGGCAGAAAACGATCCAAATAGAATATAGCAGGATTCCAATAGACATAGTAGTTTTATTGTCCCCTAAATTTTTATTTTAAATACAATAATTTTTTAAATGAAAATAAAATATTTGCTCTATAAAATGATGAAATAAATTTACTCTGAAATATTTTACTCTAAAAAAAATTTACTCAAAAAGAGTAGAATAAATAAATCTTAACTTTTTTTTAAAATTTTTCAAAAGTTAGGCATCCCTATCACAAATTAGATAACCCTAACATTATATTTACCCTAATTAGGCACTCCTAACACCCTGATTGATGGAAAAAGATATATATGGCCTTCCTCATATCTTAAAGATAACCACCGGAGGCAACAATTTGGCAAATGAACTGGACCTGGAAAACATTGAAGGACTCAAAGAAACAGAAGTAGCCCGGAAAATAATAGAACATGGCTATAATGAGCTACCTTCAACTGAGAAGAGATCCTTTTTAACCATTGTTTTGGAGGTAATCCGAGAACCCATGTTTCTCCTACTCATTGCCTGTGGTGCCATTTATCTTGTTTTAGGAGATCTTCAGGAGGCATTGATGCTCCTGGGATTTGTTTTCGTGATTATGGGAATAACCTTCTACCAGGAACGAAAAACAGAACGCACCCTGGAGGCACTCCGGGATCTTTCCAGTCCCAGAGCCCTGGTTATACGTGACGGGCGTGAAAAGAGGATTCCTGGCCGGGAAGTGGTCACAGGTGACATGATCATGCTCAAGGAGGGTGACCGGGTCCCGGCAGATGCTGTGGTCATATCCTGCAGCAACCTCCTCATAAATGAGTCCCTCTTAACCGGTGAATCAGTACCGGTGCGGAAGGTACAGTGCGGGGGATTCATGGACATGCATCCTCCAGGGGGTGATGGTCTGCCCTCAGTCTACTCGGGAACACTGGTAGTGCAGGGCCATGGCGTGGCCCAGGTTGTCTCCATCGGCCTGGAGACGGAGATGGGCCGTATAGGCAAACGACTCCAATCCCTGGAAACAGAAGACACATCCCTTCAGATGGAAACCCGTACACTGGTACGGAACATGGCCCTGGTGGGTGTTGGATTATGTGCGGCAGTGGTGATAATCTACGGACTCACCAGACTGGACTGGCTTAACGGATTTCTAGCAGGCATAACCCTGGCCATGGCCATCCTCCCCGAGGAATTCCCCGTGGTTCTCACTATCTTCCTGGCACTGGGTGCCTGGAGAATATCCAGGAAAAACGTGTTAACCCGGCGTTCACATGCCATTCAGGCCCTGGGATCAACCACAGTCCTCTGTGTGGATAAAACCGGCACCCTAACCTTAAATCAGATGTCGGTGGGTAAGATTATGAATGGGGCTCACTTTTATGATGTGAACAGTCAAACTGATCACCTTCCAGAATCATTCCATGAACTGGTGGAGTTCAGTATACTGGCCAGCCAGCGCGACCCCTTTGATCCCATGGAGAAATCTCTCAAAGGATTTGGTGATGAAACATTACAGGAAACTGAACACCTCCATGAGGACTGGCAGCTGGTCCACGAGTACCCATTATCCCAGGAACTCCTGGCCATGTCCCATGTATGGCAATCCCCTGATGGTGAGGATTATATAATCGCAGCTAAAGGAGCACCGGAAGCTGTGGCGGATCTCTGCCACCTCAAAGTAGATGAACTGGAACAGTTATCACGTAACATATCATTAATGGCCAGTGAGGGTTTGAGGATAATAGGGGTGGCCCGTGCATCATTTAAAAGTGAGGATCTCCCTGGAAAGCAGCATGACTTTAACTTCCAGTTTCTGGGACTGGTGGGATTCCTGGACCCGGTTCGTGAAGAAGTCCCCCAGGCAGTAGAGGAATGTTACCAGGCAGGTATACGGGTGGTGATGATAACCGGGGACTATCCTGGCACTGCCCGGAACATAGCCCAGAAAATAGGTCTTAAACAAGCAGATAATGTTATAAGTGGTGACCAGTTGAATGAAATGGATGATGAGACCCTGAAAGAACAGGTGAAGGGTGTTAACATTTTTGCCCGTATGGTGCCAGAGATGAAACTGCGTCTGGTTGAGGCTCTTAAATCCAATGGGGAAATAGTGGCCATGACTGGGGATGGGGTTAACGATGCCCCTGCCCTTAAATCCGCCCAGATAGGTATAAGTATGGGTGGGCGTGGTACTGATGTGGCCAGGGAAGCATCCGCCCTGGTACTTCTGGAGGATGATTTCTCATCCATTGTAGCCAGTGTGAAGATGGGACGACGCATATATGACAACCTGAAAAAGGCCACTGCCTACATCTTCGCGGTGCATGTTCCCATTGTGGGGATGTCATTTCTCCCCGTGCTGTTCCAGTGGCCCCTGGTCCTTTTCCCGGTGCAGATCGTGTTCCTGGAACTCATAATCGACCCTGCCTGTTCCGTGGTCTTTGAAGCAGAACCGGCGGAATCAAATACCATGAAACGCCCTCCACGCAGCTCCTCTGAAAAATTATTCAGCAGAAAAAACATTGGAATGAGCATTTTACAGGGAATAGTAGTTCTGGTAGTTGTTCTGGCGGTTTATCTTCTGGGTCTTAACTGGCAGGGAGAAGAAAGCGCCCGAACATTAAGCTACATCACCCTTATCTTCGCTAACCTGGCCCTCATACTAACCAATCGCTCCTGGTCCCGTACCATATACCAGACACTCCGCTCACCTAACCAGGCACTCTGGTGGGTGTTAGGTGGTGCTGTGCTGTTTTTAGGTGCGATTTTGTACTTCCCACCCCTGCAGCAATTGTTCAAATTCTGCCCCCTTAGTCTGTGGGAGATTCTGTTATGTTTTGCAGCAGGTATGCTGAGTGTGCTGTGGTTTGAGGGATTCAAATGGATCAAAAACAGGGGTAAAGTGAGCAGCCAAACTTGAGTGTTACTTGCAAGAAATAGAATTAATCCACTCAATCTCTTTATCTTTCTCTCAATTCATTTTCCACAATTTTTATTTCATAACACTCCCCCAAATATTTATATTGTAATAATGGAGTAAAAGATGAAATCTGAAAATTCCACTACGGTTAGAAAAGAGCTTCTGGACAAATGCCGTGATCTGGGAATACCTCTGGTAGGCTTTGCACCGGTAGAAAGGTGGGAGAACCCACCGGAAGAACTTCCACAGCATTTTTCTAACTGGATACTCAGAGAATTCTGGCCCCAGTCCATTTACCCTGAAGCAGAGACTGTGGTGGTGATTTGTTTACCAGTGCAGCTCCCCATAGTGGAAACTGCTCCGTCCATCTACTATCATGAACTATATGAAACCGTGAACATCCTCCTGGATGCTAAGGCATATGAAATATCCAATTTTCTTACCATGAAGGGTTATCCTTCTATTTTCCTCCCATGTGATGGTTATGGGGATATTGAAGTCCTACTGGAAAAGCCCTTAGCATTCTTTTCCCACAAACACGCCGCATTCCTGGCAGGTCTGGGATCCTTCGGATTGAATAACGTTCTCCTCACACCAGAATGGGGACCCCGGGTGCGTTTTACCAGCATATTCACCACCCTAAAACTGGAAGGAACCCCCATTTCTGGGGATGATCTGTGCACCCGGTGTATGTCCTGTGCACATGACTGTCCCGTGAATGCCATAAAATCAGAGTATGGAGCTAGAACCGATTTCCCTCCCACGATAAACAAGATGACCTGTGCTAATCGCAGCAAGAAACTGAGGAAAGAATACAGATCTCCCTGCGGTATCTGTATCAAAGTCTGTCCAGTGGGTAAAGATCGGGAAGTGTTTAATAGGAACGAAACATCCATGTACACCCATAAGGAAGGTTTTGAAGAATATCACCGGGCATGGAAGCATGTACGTCATTATGGTAGTAAAAGATGATTGTTCAAATTAGGGCAGTTTTATAATACTAAAAGAAGTCTGATATTTAAAAAAGCCATATAGAAATAATATAAGTTTGGATAAACATAATTTTAGTTAATGTTTGATTTAATAGAATTTAATTCAATTTAACAATGAATTAAGAGGATTTTTTATGAATTACCCATTTGCTAGTCGTATGAATAAGATACCAAGGTCTTTTGTCAGGGAAATCCTGAAAGTAACCGATGATGATGATATGATTTCCTTTGCGGGTGGACTTCCCAATCCCCAGTCCTTCCCGGTGGAGGCAATAAAAGATGCCACATCCAAGGTTCTAACTGAAGACGGGGAGAAAGTTCTCCAGTACAGCACCACTGAGGGTCACCGCCCTTTAAGGGAACTCATAGCCCAGCGATACAAACGGCAGGGCCTGAAAGTGGAAGTTGATGATATTCTGATAACCAATGGTTCCCAGCAGTGCCTGGATCTAGTGGGGAAGATTTTCCTGGACCGTGATGATGGAGTGGTTATGGAAAGACCCACATATCTGGCGGCGATACAGGCTTTTGGTCTGTATGAACCACGATTCCATTCCGTGCCGCTTCTATCAGACGGGGTGGACACCAGGGCCCTGGAAAACATATTGAAAGAGGAAGATATCAAACTCTTCTACTCAGTCACCAGTTTCCAGAACCCCACGGGAATAACCTACTCACGAGATAAAAGAGAGAAGGTTGCAGAAATTCTCACAGAACACGACACCATCCTGGTTGAGGACAACCCCTATGGTGAGATACGGTTCATGGGAGAGGATATACCTCCCATTAAGTCCCAACTACCGGATTCAATCCTTTTCGGGACTTTCTCCAAGATCATCTCCCCAGGGATGAGGATGGGCTGGATAGTAGCTCCCCCGGAAGTTATGGATAAACTGATCACTGCCAAACAGGCATCGGATCTTCACTCCAACTACTTCACCCAGAGGGTGGTCTACCAGTACCTCCAGGATAACGAGGTGGACAGCCATATACAGAAGATAAAGAAACTCTACAAGTCCCAGAGAGACGAGATGGTTCGATCCATTAAGGAATACTTACCGGAGGAGGTTAAGCACACTGCTCCTGAGGGTGGGATGTTTTTATGGGTTACTCTACCTGAAGGTATGTCTTCAATGGATTTGTTTGAACTGGCACTTGAAGAAAAAGTTGCATTTGTACCTGGTGAAACATTCTACACTGAAAACCCGGAAAAAAATACCATGCGACTGAATTTCTCCAACAGCAGTGAGGAAGAAATAATAGAAGGGATGAAAAGGTTGGGAAAATCCATTGAAAAACTTCAGGATGTGAAGAAATAAAAAAAATGTACCAATCCACTTTTAATATAAAGGCCAAAGCACCATTTGATTTTGATCTTAGCTCCAGAATATTTTCTAATGGGGATAAAAATATAAAAAAATATGCCAATAATCATTTCTGGCAGGCTATCACTATCAAGCAAAAAACAATGCTTTTATACATTGAATCCGTGGGAGAAGTGGAAAATCCTGAACTTAAGGTAAGTGTGGGATCAAAAGATGAATTATCTCAGGATATTCTAAATTCAGTCCCCCAGATGGTTCATAAAATTTTTAACCTCGGTTTAGACCTTCATCCTTTTTATGAAGCGATAAAATCTGATGATACCATGGCCCGGATCACTGGCAAGCTTTACGGTCTTAAAAATCCATCCACACCCACTTTATTTGAGGCAATTACCGACTCCATCATTGAACAGCAAATATCCCTAAAAGCAGCCCATAGTATAGGAAACCGTTTGATAAAACAGTTCGGATCATGTATTTACAGTTACGGTCAGAAATATTATTCATATCCTTCACCAGAGGATTTAGCCCATTTAGACCTTGAAAAACTTCGAAAATGTGGTCTGAGTTACAGGAAGGCAGAATATATTCATGATTTATCCTTGAATATGATAAACAAAGAGGTGGATCTAAAATCCCTTCAAAAGATGAGTACCACCCAGGAAATGATAGAAGAGCTGACAAAAATAAGGGGTATTGGTGTTTGGACCGCTGAACTGGCACTGCTTAGGGGATTGTGCAGATTGGATGCAATTCCCGCAGATGACATTGGATTGCAGAGGGTTATAGCTCATTTTTACCATGATGATGAAAAGATATCCGCTGAAGAAGTTCGGGAAATTGCCAGTTCATGGGGAAAATGGAGGGGACTCGCTGGTTATTATCTGATTGTGGCAGATTTAATGGATATCTGATTTTGTAGTTATCATTAATTTTAGGAGAATTTAAAGATGAAAATAAAATACATCTGTTCCTTAATCACAGTACAAGATATCAAAAAATCAAGAAAATTTTATGAAGAGATCCTGAATCAGGAAGTAGAAATAGATCACGGGGCTAATGTCTCTTTTAAGGGTGGTTTTGCCATTCATGACGCTGAACACTACCAGGGACTTTTAGGGGAATCCTCAACTACCAACACAGCGTGTGAGAAGAACTTCATGGAATTATACTTCGAATCAGATGATCTCGATGGTATTCATGAAAAATTAGAGTCAACTGATACTAAATTTATTCACAGAATTAGGGAAGAACCATGGGGACAGAGGGTTATGCGTTTTTATGACCCTGATGGTTACATAATAGAGGTGGGTGAACCTCTGGAATTTGTGGTGAGGAGATTCGCTGCCCAGGGTTTTTCCACAGAAGAGATCGCAGAAAGGTCTTCAATGCCTGTGGAGTTCGTGGAGATGGTTCTGGAAGTTAAAAATGATCTTTAGAGGATAATTATGTAAAATTATCCCAAGTCAGGGGTAAATTATCTCAAGTCAGTGGTAGATTAGTTAGGTAAAGATAACCAGAATCTTGTTCAAATTAGTTAGGTAAGATAACCAGAATCTTGTTCAAATTAGTTAGGTATGATAAACAAGAACCTTGTCAATATGATGGCCATCCATATCTACTACTTCAAAAGTAATATCCCCCGACTGGAATGATTCCCCAGTATCGGGTATTTTACCTAAATAGTCCAATATAAACCCACCTAATGTTTGATAAACTCCCATCTCTTCACCAGGTAAATTTTTAACATTCAATATGTCCTTGAATTCTTCTACTGATATTACTCCGTCCATTAACCAGCTCCCATCTGGTCTTTGAACTGCTTTTGGTTCATCTGGCTCATCAATGGCAGGAATTTCTCCAACAATTGCCTCTAATATATCGTTGAGGGTAATCAATCCTTCGATGCTTCCGTACTCATCAACTACAATTGCCATGTGCACGTTATCTTTGGATTCCTTAAACAGGTTGAGAATGTCCAGAACATCGGAACTTTCCGGGACAATGATGGGGCTTTTTATGTATTCTTTAAGAGTGCCTCCATCCTCAATTTCCACCTCAAAAAGATCCTTTAACTGTATTACACCCAAAAAATTATCCAGTGAATTCTTTCCCACTGGGAACATTGCCCTTTTACTTTCAGTTATTTTTGATTTAATATCTTCTACCGATTCATCAACATCAAGCCATGTTATTCCAGTTTTGGGAGTCATGAGTGAACTAGCCCTTCTATCATCCAGCATGAACACTCTTTTAATTATATCTTCCTCTGTTTTCTCAAACTCACCAGTTTGAGTTCCTTCCTCAATTAAAAGTTTAATCTCCTCCTCTGAAACGTTTTCTTCATTGGATTCTTTTATTTGAAGAATTTTGAGAGCTAATTCCATGGAAAAGCTGAGTAAAACAACTAGAGGGGAGGTGATTTTTGAAATGTATTTCATGGGTTTAGCAATTTTTACAGCGATCTGTTCTGGATTGTTCAGGGCGATTCTCTTGGGAACCAGTTCCCCTACTATCAGGGACAAATAGGTGATGATCAAAACCACTATTAAAAATCCAAGAGCTTCACTGTAGGGTTGTAAAAAGGCTACACCCTCCAGATTGCTGGAAATGGTTTGTGCAATTGTAGCACCACCAAAAGCACCTGCTAAAATACCGATGAGGGTTATTCCTATTTGTACAGTGGATAAAAATTGATTAGGTGACTCTGAAAGTTCAATGGCAATATCTGCATTTTTATTTCCATCTTGGCTCATTTTTTGCAGTTTAATTCTTCGGGAAGTGATTATTGCAATTTCAGAAAGAGCAAAAATACCGTTTAAGACTATTAAAAACAGAATGATTAAAATTTCAAGATATATTAAATCCATTGCCTATCCCAACATTTTTTAGAATATGATTTTTTTTAAAGAATTTTTTTTAAATTTATTTATGATTTTAATTGTTAGATTTATAACATTATTATAATTAAATTACCTAAAATTATGTTGGTTTTATTAAATGATAAAAGCGCAGGGGACGGGATTTGAACCCGCGTGATCCAAAGGATCATGGGATTAGCAGTCCCACGCCGTACCAGGCTGGGCCACCCCTGCATTGATTTTATGTATTTAATTAAAAAAGTAGGGTAATCAAAACATTGTCTAATCTACTATTTAAAGGTTTAAGCTAGTACTCAAAAGGTAAACCTTTCATCCAAAATTTTTATCAAACTTATTTTGAATATCCCTGTTTAATACTAAATACCAAACATGTTTTGGATGAAACCTCTTCTATAAGTTTAAGTGGGCATGTTCAAGGGTGGACAGTCCTCATGGATGCTGGTGATCCAGGATTCCAACTCCACCCCGCTACTCCACAAGCATCAGCTGTCTAAGGTAGAGCTGCTTCTTTCCAGACCTGACCCGTTCCCCTGGTTAAGGCAGTTCACCCCGGCCCTCCAGC
>Ga0074198_1000177_pt1 | contig 86829 bp, 85 predicted proteins | sample EPASupsiteSAE323_FD_64527 | JGI IMG/M metagenome (GOLD analysis project Ga0074198, IMG submission 64527) | Bioremediated contaminated groundwater from EPA Superfund site, New Mexico - Sample SAE3-23 | ecosystem: Environmental > Aquatic > Deep subsurface > Groundwater > Contaminated ... | reverse complement strand
CCGCCGCACCCGAAAACTATCTTCTCAGTCTCACGGCATCTACAGGTGCGGACACCAATTACCATGTTGCGGACAATTTCACCCTCAAAGCGTTATCCTGCGGAACCGTTCAAATCATCCCCCCCTCTATACGAGGGAATTTTGATGCGTGGGATCCGTTCCGCTCCATCAGTGATCGTTACATCTCCACCAAAATCGTCGGAAAGCCGTTTGATGTGACTCTTGCCTCTTTGGATGCCAGCCGTAGTATTTTCCAAGATTATAACGGTACCGTTTGCGCACGGGTCGTCAATCTCGCCGATCAAAATCTAACCGGGTGGAATAAGCTTCTTTTTAACGGTACGACAAGTGAATCGACAACCTTTACCCTCAACCGTGCCGTTGGTGCCGATGACAGCGCCGTGATCGACATCCACTGGAAAAACAATGTCAATACCGCGTGCCCTATCGCCCTTGAAACCGATACCGCCCGTTCCAACGACCGTTTTTCCGTACGTCCCGCCTCTTTCGCACTCACCTCCCCCAATGCCGTAGCGGGGAGCGATTTTAATATCACCTTTTCCGCCCCGAATTTTTCCGGATACTCCTCATCCGATTATAATGAGAGTGTCGGAAACAGTTTCGATATCACCTATACCGAATACAATATCAGCTGTCCGTTAGGGACATTCAGTCCGGCAATAAACAGCGGATGGACATATGCCGACGGAACCAAAATCCGCACCACCCGCTACGACGAGGCGGGAATTGTAGATATTAATATTTCCGATACCGCTAAAGCCTGTACTTCACGCTATACCCGTGTTGATTGCAGTGATACCAATGCGTATGACGGTACCACGTTTACGGCGAACCTTTTGCCTATCGGATCGGCACATACACAGATTACCGTTATACCGCATCATTTTGATCTCAATGCGACACTGCTCAATTCAGGAGGGGGGGCTTTCACCTATCTTTCCCGTGATCTGAATATGTCCTCGCAATTTACTCTAAACGTTACCGCAAAAAACGCAGAAGGGAACACGACCCGCAATTACGATAAAGGGTGCTACGCCAAAAATACGGCACTGACATTGCTCTATTCATCCGTTCCCGATCCTCTGACTAAAATTTTGTATCGCGAGAATCTCAGCGGCACGGACGGCAATACCACTAAAACAGGTCCGATCGCCCTTGCGTTTGACAAAACCGTTTTTACACAAGGCTCAGCCCCTTTGAATCTTTTAATCAATTTTGACCGGAACCGCGCGCTCGCTTTGAATCCTTTTGATTTCAATATAAGCAATGCCGCACTGAGTGATAGCGACGGTGTCAGCGGGACAACGGCCCCTTCAGGGACAGCGAGCTATCTCTACGGCCGCGCACGCGCTTATGATATCCGAACCGACCAGTCTTTAGTCCCAAATCCGATTGAGCTTGAAGTCTACAGTACCGTCGCTTCCGGCTATGTAGGGGGAATGCCTCAAAACGTCCTTAAATGGTATCGCAATCTCAACCATAGTTCGGCGGCACAAGGTTCCATTCTCGGCGGAGACGACTATGCAACGACTACCAAGACGGGGATATCTTCAACGATTAGCATCGACCGCGGCACTTCTCCCCAAAACGGTCTGCATCCTATCACGATTTCCAATCCCGGCGCCATAACCCATGCCATCATCCATTTGGAAGTTCCCTCATGGCTGTGGTACTCTGCTACCGTCGATTATGATTTCGGGACAAATACAAAATGCAGCCAGCATCCTTGTTTTGATTATCAGTTTTTCGGTACCGCACACATCCCGGGTGTGTTGAGCGGAACGGTTCAAGGGTCCGATTTCCAGATACTCCCTGCACAAAAAATCATCCAAAAAGGGGTTAAAGTCTTCCGATGAAACGCGCCTTAACGTTGATCGAACTGATTCTCTCTATTGTCATTATCGGCATCGTCTTCACCGTTATTCCGCGGCTGGTCAGCGCCATGAACCAAACCTCCAAAACGGCGATTGAAGAAGAAGCCATGTATAACGCCATGACGCTTATGGGGGCGATTATCAACCTCCCGTGGGATGAAAACAATACAGAGCATAATCAAATTTTAAACATAGCACAAGGCAATCCGGCCTATGAGTGCAATACCACCAGCGGATACCGTATCGGCGGTTTTATCGGCGGGCGTAACTGCATTCAACCGATCGGAACTGACTACAACGCCTCCTCTTTGGGACCGGAAGGGAGTGATATGAACGATATCGACGACTATACGTTCCCTATCGATGCTGACAGCAATTGTTCCCGAAGTGCCGGGAAAATGCTCTATACCCTCACTCCCTCAGTCACGTATGTCGTCGACCCTTCACCGAGCGGAACCATGGTGCTCGGTGATCTCAACACCAGCGGCCAGGCATCCAGCAATACCAAATATGTGAGGGTCAAAGTCGGCTATCATATCGACAACAAACACAGCGGATGTATCAGCGTACTCGAATACCACGCTTTTAATATCGGTCAAATCCACATCAATTCACGCCCATGGAACTGAGCATGCGCCGCGGATATACCCTCATCGAAATTATTATTACCGTTACCATTATGGGGATACTCTCCATCGGTATGTTTAAAGCGCTGCAGGCACTCACGATACGTTCCGAAAAAGCAAAAGCGCTCAGCACCCTCTCCATCGATTCTCAAAGCGCATTGGATCAAATCAGCGTCCTGCTGTACAACCGTATACCGATGTCGGTTGTCGGATTTGATGCCAATGAAACGCCCCCCTATCAGCCGCTGGAGATTGTATCGGGAAAAACGGTTCTTCAGTGGTACGGAACGGCAAGCGAAAGTTATGAGGCGGGAGAATACAGCAGTTTTATCGATATGAACCGCTCCGACTTTGCCACTAAAACACTCTATACCCCCGAAACCAACCTCTCCTCCGTACTGAGTACTGAGCGGATAAAATGGAATGATCCGACATTCGATCTCTCCAAAATGGTATTGGTTTTCCCCGGCAATACCCTGAACGAATATGGGATAACCGACAGCCCCGCCAACGTTATCACTATCACCGCAACGGCGCCCGACACCATTTATGAAAAATACACTCTTGCCGATTCGGCCTATGCGATCACCCGAAAAGAACATGTCGCATCCTGTTTTCCCGATCCCGCATTTGACGGCAATACCCTCTTGCTGTTCTACAATTACCGCCCCTGGAAAGGGGAAAGTTTGTGCGATGGGAATGTAACGGTTCTTGCAACCGGCGTCAACGCTTTCCGAGCCCAAATGCTCAACGGTACTATCCGGCTTGCCATCGATATGAACCGCTCCATCCGCGGAAGTTCTTCTCCCGTTCATCTCACCAAACAAAAGGTAGTGTTTTGATGCGCCGCGCGTTCGGCCTGCTTCAGGTCCTGATGGTTATCCTTTTTCTCGGAGGGATTGTCACCGTGACGATAAAATATGCCGCAACCAATGTAGCGCATTATGCCGACAGCTATTCCCGTGAATCGGCGGAGCTGTTTATGCAAAGCGCGACGGAAGCGGCACTGTTTCGCATAAGCGCGTATGATCGGCACACAGGAGGGTGTATGGGGGAACTCAATATCACCTCATCGGACAACAGATTTCATGCCGACGTCATTATCGAGCGCTATTATCTTGCCGACGGAACAACCTGCAACAATGTCCCCACAACGGCAATCCAATATGAACCTTCCAACGGAATGGTCAGTATGAAGGTCATTGTCACCTCCAATAATAGCAACACTAAAATTCTTCATCCTATCCGTTTGGAACGAAGGAGCCTGCAGCACCCATGAAAAAAGCCTTTTCTATGCTGGAACTTATTTTTGTGATTATTCTGATGGGGGTACTCAGCAGTATCGGGTTTTACATGTATCGGCCCAATACCGCCTTATTGGATGCCCAATATACCCTTCTCAAACTCAAAGAGGCCCGCTATCGTGCTATCGGGTATAGCGCTCTTGATCCATCCGGATGCGTTACCCTTATAAAAGCCTCTTTGGAAGAGGATACAACGACAATAAGACATGATTTAAAATCGGCCATAACCCATACCGCACATAACGATACGATTTGTTTCGATGCTCTCGGACGTCCTCATGATATGGGGTTTTCTATCGATTTGAGCACCCTCGCGCATTCACCGATCGATATCGTATTCACCGATTTTTCGGACAATCAGAAAAGCTCCACTATCCGCCTCTTTCCGCAGAGCGGATATGCTATAATAGTTGATAAGAATTAATCACTAATTTGTACAAGCAAAGCGGACTAATGCCTCAAGAAAAAATTCTTTACATAGAGCACGATCGTACTCTGACCTATGATAACGGCACATTCGTGCAAAGCAGTGTGTCTGACGTTAAAGAGCTCTTTACAGGTGCCGTTGTCCCGCTTGCGCTGTTAAATATCTATACCCTCAAGCTTCCGAACCACTTAAGCGAGGAAGAACAAAAGATTCACGTTGAAATCCAGATGTTCGAAGAGGGGAAGCTTAATAACAGCGAAGAGTATGTGATCGATTATATCCGCCACGATCTCCCTACCGAAAACAGCTATTTGTTTGAAGTTTTTGCCCTCTCCCATGCAAAAGCCGCCGATTATTTTTCGGCAGCTCTGTCACAATCAAAGGTCATCGATCTCATTACCCCGGGATTTATGGTCTATGAATCGCTCTACGACACGGATTCTCTTCCGAAACAAAACGATCTTTTTATCTATCTCGGAGAAGATGAATCGTACGCCGCCATCTACCAAGACGGAACGTATATCGCACATCGAAGCAGTGAGAGTTTGACGACTCTGGCGGTCGAAACAGGGATGGATCTCGGCACATTCATATGCAACCTTGCAGAACTCGGAGTCATTGAAGAGCGTTATCCCCCGAATGAGTACGGGAAATGCTCCCTTATACAAGATCATTTTTCCCACAATATAGAGCGTTTAGTTCATACTATCAACCATAAGCGGGGGCTGTTCGGACTCACCGATATCACTCACATCTATCTTGATTTTCAGGGAAATACCATTCCGGGGCTCGAAACGATTTTTGACGCGTACGATATTCACAACGTAGAGATCATCCCCCTTTCACGGCCCAATAATCCGCCGAAAGAGCTCCATAATCTCCTTTGTGCAGAATATCTTTCACGACATACCGGCAAAAAAAAGCTGAATCTCTCCCCTTTCGGTCGAAAAGATTTATGGTACAAACGCGAAAGCGGAAAATTTTTAGCTCTCACGGCGGCATCACTGTTTATCGCACTGTGTATACCGCTTGCCCTCTCATGGGCACTGGCCGACAAAGTTGCAGACAAAGAAAAACTGGCCGGCAAACTTGTACAAACGGAAAAAGAGACTACACAGCTTGCCCGTACCCTGAACGAACAAAACAAACACTTTACCCGGTATCAAAACGAGATACATACCCTCAACGAAGAGATAGTATTAATCCAAGGTACCCAAGAGACATCCGATCTTATTACCCAAATGCATCTCAAACGCCGACAAATGCTGAGCGACGTCACTACCGAGCTCGGACGCTACCGCTTGGGGACGTTGCAAATAGAGCAAAACGGCTCCAAAGAGATGTCCGTTCAGGTCATTGCGGAGTACCAAAAGCGCAACGATATCGCCAAATTGATGAGCGCGTTATACGCACGAGGGTATCAAAACGTGGAAACACGCGAAATTGCTCTGGATAATAATATGTACAATGCCGTTGTAAAGGTGACGCGATGAACGGTTTTGACAATCGGCTGAGTGCGCTGGATGAGCAGTTAGAGGCCTACGAACCGTTCAAACGGTGGGCTATCTACCTTGGAATAAGCATCGGCATCATCGTTATCAGCTGGGTATCTTTTGCCTCGGATATGCTCCATGAACTCAAAACGGTTCAAGAAGAGACACGGGCGCTGGAGAGTAAAATCAAACAAAATTCGCCCGAAGCGTATCAGAACAAAATTTCCGGCCTGAACCGGTTGCTGAACGACAAAGAGCTCTCCCTTATCGATTTAAAAAATAAGAAAGAACTTCTTTTGCTTCAAATGTCCGAATCGAAAGGATTGGTATTTGACAATCGTCAATACGCCGACACCCTCGATCTTCTTCTAAAGCGTTCGGTTGAGCTTGGGTTAAACATCGAATCCATGCACTCCGAGGATGCCGATGAGGTCTTTTACGGGAGAATAAAGAAATACAAAACACTCGTTATCACCGGAAGCGGGAAGTTTCGATCTATTGCCGCTTTTCTCTCGTTCATAGAGGAGCAGAAAACACTGGTCAAAATTGAGAAAATACAAATCCGCTCCGATGAAAAAAATCCCTCATTCGAAGCGACGGTTTTGTATTTGGGAGCGGCACTGTGAACTATTTTTTGCCTCTTTTTACGGTTGTATTGATCGCGGTGAAAGGTATAGGAGGCGAGATGTATGACCCCTTTGCCCAAACAGAAAGCATGAAAAAAAAGCACTCCTCTTCACCCCTGCTCATGCCTCCTCCCCTGATTTTACCGGCTAAAATATCGGTTCCTATCGTAGTTACGGCGGTTATGAACGATAAAGCCTTCATTAATAACCGATGGTATCACGTAAACGATTCACTCAACGGCCAAGTCATCGTCTCTATTCAACCCCGCTTTGTCTCGCTCAAAGAGGGAAACCGCCTCATCATTCTCGGTGTAGGGAACCAACGTCGCATACTGGGCATAAAGGAAACGCAATGAAATACATCCTCTTGATTTTTTTACTCTTGGCAGGGATTCTTCAAGCCGACAACTGCACCGCAAAACGTTTTAGTCTGAACGCTTATCAAAATCACGGATCGTCGCTCACCTTGATGGATCTTTTAAGCGATGTCGCCCAGACATGTAATATCAGCGTCGTTTTTGAAGACAGCCGCACCCGTGAGCGGCTGGCACAGCCCTTAGACATGGTTAACCTAAATGATTATTCCCTCCCTGAACTTTTTTCCTTTATTTTCGACGAACACAACCTCTTTTACGATTACAATCCCAAAACATCGGTCCTGAAGGTCTCCTATTACAATACCGTCAATCTTAACGTCGACTACATCAATATGGACGAGCTGACAACCCAATCGGTCAAATCGATCAACGTAGGGGTCAGCTCAAGCGTCAATAACTCGACAAATTCCGGGACTACTACCGTCGGTACAAACTCCAGTACGAACAGTTCCGGTTCCAATAACGACTCCACTACGGTTACGGCAACCTCCTCTTTCACGTTCTGGAATCAGCTGCAAGAGCATATTCAGCAAATTCTGAAAATTGATGAAGAGTACAGCGAAACATACAATAAAACATTGATTAATCGTGACGCCACTATCGTCACCGTCTCGGGGACAAAACGGCAGATCACCAATGTCGAGCAATATCTTGCGGCACTTAAAAAACGGATGCACCAGCAGGTGATGATCGAAGCGCACCTCATCGAGCTCACCTATAACGACTACAGTTCAATCGGCGTTAACTGGAGCAATTTTTCTCTGGCACTCAACGGAAGCTACACCAACAGTTACAATAACATCGGAACGCCACACCCCGTTTACTCTTTCGGCGTCGATTTCAACCCTACAGGGCTGATCGACTTTCTTAAACAATACGGCGATGTCGAAGTCCTCTCCAATCCGAAAGTATTGACGCTCAGCAATCAGCCCGCCATTATCAACGTCGGCAAACAGCTCAGCTATTTGTATCAAAACGGCAGTATCATCGGTACGACATCGACGCCTACGACCGTCACCAATACGCTCGGATCGGTTTTTGTCGGACTCACCCTGAATATCATTCCCGAAGTGAGTGAAGACGGCTATATCATCATGCGGATCAATCCCGTATCCAGCGAATTGCTGACCGATTCCGAGCTCAGCAGCTCTTCTTCGCAAACGTCCCAGACGCAGACGGACCGTGTTATGCCGCCCGATACCCGCGTCAAACAAATGAGTTCCATCGTCAAAGTCAAAGACTCCCAAAAAGTGCTTATCGGCGGATTGATTGAAAAGAAAAACTACCGTAATGAGACAAAAGTTCCGCTGTTAGGGGATATCCCCCTTTTTGGAAAATTGTTTCACAATACCACCGATACGATTCGCAAAAGCGAACTTTTCATTCTCATTACCCCTATCCTTGTCAAACAGGATGTTTTCCCGTCTATTGACGACGCACTTGTAAAACGGATAAATTAATATGTCCAAATGGCTTGAAGCAGCGGATCGGTTTGAAGAGCGGCAAGAGAGCAATGACTATTTTGAAATGCAAAGCGCCCTTGAAGCGATCGCAAAAATTGAGAAGCTGCTGCAGAGCAGCTTTCGTCAGCTTATCTTTCTGACCGGAGAACCCGGCAGCGGCAAAACATTTCTTCTGAAACTTCTTTGTACCCGATGGTCCGATCGGCGTCATATCATCTTTCTGGAAACGCCGTTTATGACCCCTGCCAATCTGCTCCATCAGCTTATTCGGCAAAAAGGATCAATTCCGGAAACGCAGGAGATCGAACAGCTTCGCCTTCAGGCAACCGAACTCTACAAAGGGACGGACCATCTGATACTCATCGACGAAGCACAATTGCTCAGTACCGAAATGAGAGAGTTCATCCGTATGCTGAGCGATACGAAAGAGTTTTGGTTTCTCCTGGCGATGCATCGGAGCGAGGGGGAGGCAATCTTGCGTTCCCCCCACTTTAGAAGCCGTCCGCACCGCATCATCGAGCTTTTTGAGCTTACCCCCGTTGAATGCAAGAATTATCTTCATCGGGAACTGATGAAAATCGATTATTCGGAAATCATGGATGAATTCAGCCCGAAACTGATTGCCGAAGCACACCGCATCAGCGGCGGAAATTTTCGAAATTTCAAAAAACTTTTTTATCATTTGTTTCATTTGCTCCATTACACACACATCCACAAAAAAACCAAATATCTCCGCCCGTCATCGTGTACCGTCACGATGGCAGGTATGAGTGCGGAGCTTATCAATGATTGATAATTTTGATCAGTTGGTAGAACGGTGCAATGCCAAACGGCGGAAATATATGATCCGTATCTCATTATGGATTTCAGGGGCCGTCCTCATAGCCGTCGCCATAACGGCAATGCTGATACAGTGGCAATCCGAGCCGAATCTTTCGAAGGTTTCCGAACCGATTTCTCCTATGATTTACACCGAAACAACGAAATCAGAAGACTCAAATGCACGGCAAACCTTATCCTTGCCGCCTCAGGATTTCTCTAAAAACAGAGCCTACGTCGTGCAGCTCACCTCCAGCAAGTCGTTTGATGACGTCAATGCGACACGCCGCCGTCTTCCCGAAAGATACCGTTCAAGCCTGGCTATTTACTATATCAACGGATTTTATACGCTCCGCTACATCGATATCTATGAGCGTGAATCGATCCCGCAGATTGTCGCTTATTTCCATGCGGCAGGGTTCCCCTCCGCCACCGTATACGAATACAACCCCGATCGTATCGCAATCTCATCGGCGGTTAAACCCTCTAGTGCTTCAGCCAAAACCAAACCTGTATCGGCCCCTGTACAGGATGTCCCCGTAACGATTACACTTCCTCCATTGCCAGCCCAATCGGCGGTTGCTAAAACCATACCCGCAAGCAGACTTTTGAGCGTGCACTCGTCGATTAAAAATACGACTCAGGATTTCATCAACCTATACAACACAAATCCAAAATACGAAACCGCCCTTGCCGTAGCCCGCAGTTTTTACACCAAAGAAAATTTTGTCAATGCGGCGTTTTGGGCCAAAAAAGCCAATCAAATCAACCGGGAAGGGGAAGAAGCATGGCTTTTGTATGCCAAATCGACGTATGCACAAGGGCATACCGCTGATGCGATAGCGATTTTGGAACTCTATCTGAATTACAAAGATTCCAAAGCGGCGACAGAATTGATCAAAACATGGAGATAACATGATACGACAACAAATACATCTCGGAGATTTGTTGATACAAAAAGGGTTAATCAGCGAAAAACAGCTCTTTCATGCCCTCGATAAACAAAAAGAATCCGGATTTTTAAAGAAATTGGGGGAAATTCTTGTCGAGGAAGGGTATATTTCCCAAAAAGAGATGGCCATCGTTCTCTCAAAACAGCTTAATATCGATTTTATCGATTTATACGGCCAAAAAATCGATTTTCGATCGTTGGAACGCTTCTCGTTTCCGCTGCTGCTTCGCGCCAACGCTATCCCGTTCAAAGAAGACGACGATTATATCTATATCGCAACATCCGACCCGCTAAACTACGATGATCTGGAACTTCTCGAACGCAATGTCGCGACCAAACCGATCAAAATATTTCTGGCATTCAGTTCCGATATCAAACATATTTTTCAGCGCCTCGAGATTATCAAAAAAACCGATACCATCGCTCTGGAAATCAAACATGAAATCCATAACGAGTCGACGAAAGGGAACGATTCCGAATCCAGCGCGGTCATGCAGCTGATCTATCTCATTATCAAAGACGGTATTCTGCGACGCGCCAGCGACCTTCACATCGAACCCGATGCCCAAAACATGTCGGTACGAACGCGCGTCGACGGGATACTTCAGGAAACCTTCGTATTTGATCTGGATATCTATACGGCGCTCATTTCACGGATAAAACTGCTGGGAAATCTCGATATATCCGAACGCCGCAAAGCGCAGGACGGAAGGTTCAGCCTCCAAATCGGAAACAGCCGATACGATTTTCGTCTCTCCAGCACCCCGACGCTGTTTGGCGAATCGATCGTTATGCGTATTCTTGACCAGCAAAAAATTCTCATGAATCTGCATGAACTCGGCTTTGAAAACAAGAATTTGGAACTTTTTAATGAAATCATCCACTCCCCATTCGGTATTGTCCTGATTACGGGACCTACCGGAAGCGGAAAAACGACAACCCTTTACGCGGCCCTAAACGAAATCAAAAGCATTGAAAATAAAGTATTGACCATTGAAGATCCGATTGAATATCAGCTCCCTCTCGTACAGCAGGTTCAGGTCAACGACCGGATCGGATTCGGCTTCAATGAAGCGCTTAAATCATTTCTCCGTCAAGATCCGGACATTATTCTCATCGGAGAAATTCGGGATTTCGAAACGCTTAATTCTGCGGCTCAGGCTTCACTTACAGGGCACCTTGTCTTTTCGACGCTGCATACCAATGATGCCCCGAGTGCTATCGGACGGATGGTTCAAATGGGACTGCAACCCTATCTTATAGCCGATTCACTGGTCGGTATCGTTGCCCAAAGACTTGTCAGAAAAATATGTCCCGAGTGTAAAACGGAAACAAAACCCCATAAAAATCTCTTAAAACGGGTGGAAAATCTGATCAGCGGCGACGCAACGTTTTATACGGGAAAAGGGTGCCCGAAATGTTCCTTCACGGGATACAGCGGACGTACACTCATCTCTGAAATTTTGGTTCTGAACGAAGAAATTTCCATCATGGTATCCAACGGAGCATCCAAATACGACCTGGCACACTATGCCCAGGAACATACCGGATATGAACCGATGATCGTTGACGGGCTCAATAAAGTACTGCAGGGTATCACATCCCTCGATGAAGTGCTGCGGATTACCAAGGAAAGATGAGTGAAATTTTTTAGAATTCGCTACAAAATCGGAAAAAGAAAATTTTCTACGGCCATAGAAGCGATCAATAAAATTGAAGCCCTGAAAAAATTCCGGGATCAAAAGCTGGGTGTCCCCCAAAGTATTCACGAAATATCCGAACCGCTTACTTTTAAATATAAGCGGTATAAAAATTACTTCACCGATCCCATTAAAAACAACCGGGTAAAAGATGAGCCTTATATCGCTTTTCTCGATCAGCTCTCTGTCATGCTCGATGCCGGCATGCCGATTAACATCTGCTTGGCCGATACGGTGGACAATACCGAAGACCCTATGCTGCATGCCATATTTTCCGAAGTTTTGAGTAATATAGAAAGTGGTCAAAGCCTAAGTTTCGCACTCTCAAAATACCAAACACAGGTGGGGAAACTTACCCTTTCGATGTTTGAATTGGGGGAACAGACGGGAACCCTGAATATCGCCATCGCAAAACTCTCCACTATTTTTCAACAAATACACAATAATCGTCAAATGCTCAAAAAAGCAACACGATACCCCCTTTTTATTATCATTGCGATGTCGATAGCCTTTATCATCGTCATTACGTTCATTGTCCCCCAATTTCAAACTTTTTTTGAACAATCAGGACTCGAGCTCCCTTTTCCGACGAAGATTCTTTTGTGGACCGAACATGCAATCCGCATCTATGGCCCCTATATTCTAGGTTTAGCAGTCATTTTGTCCGGTCTATTTAATTATGCCTATTCCAAAATCCCTTCTCTTCGGCTCAAAACCGACCGATACCTGCTGAAAGTCTATATTATAGGAAAAGTGACCCATTATGCCATGATCGGACGTTTCATCTATCTTTTTGATGTTTTGAGTGAAGCCGGAATCCCTATGAATATCTCCCTAGAGATTGCCCTGGGTGTAGTCGAAAACAGCTATATGAAACAAGAACTTGAAAAAATAGCCGCGGCGATCGAAGACGGACGCTCTCTCGCACAAGGTTTCAGCGAAACCGGACTATTTGAGGGGATGGTAATCCAAATGGTCAAAGCCGGCGAGAGCAGCGGATCATTGGGGAAAATGTTGGAGAAAATCAATCAGGTATATGCCAACCGATATTCGTATATCGTTGATAATATTTCCGTCATGATTGAACCTGTACTGATCACGGCTATTGCGGGATTCGTGCTGATTTTAGCCTTAGGAATTTTTTTGCCGATGTGGTCCATGGTAGAGCTGGCGGGATAGAGTATGGAAATTGAAAGCGGAACCGTTGTTATCGCACTGATAAGTACCCTTCTCATTGCATTGAGCTTTTGGGTTATTCATAAAATAACCCGCATGTAATCACTCGGGTCAGATATCTTTTTCAATCTTTTCAATGATATGCGCCGCACCGTTGGATGCAATCAATTTTCCTAACGCTTCGCTTTTCGCCCTGATATCGCTAAGAATCGCTTCTTGAAGTTTGAGGATTAACCCCTCGCTTTGGCGTTCGCACCATCCCGCATTATGATCGATGATGTAGCGGGCATTGTGGTATTGATGATCGGCCGCCGCATACGGAAACGGGATAAAAAATGCGGGGATTTTTGCCGCACACAGTTCCCACAGCGTACTCGCACCCGAACGGCTCACCGCAAAATCACTCCGTTCACACAGCTCGGCGATCTGCGTCGTAAATCCGTACACTTCCGCCTCAATCCCGAGCTCATGGTACGCGGCACGTACCCTCTCTTCTTCCTTGAGTCCACACTGATGGATAATATGTATCCCCCCGCTTTGTAGCCATGGAGCGATCTCGATTGCCAAATCGTTGATGAATTTAGCCCCCTGCGATCCCCCTAAAAAGATAACGGTTTTAATAGAATTCCGGATACGGGCATTCTCAAAATAGCGTGCATTAACGGGATAATCGCAATGATTCTCCCCCTCCTCGTACGAGCTGAAAAATCGTTTTGCGTACGGGCGGAGGAGCCGATTCAACTTTCCCGTCACCGCGTTTTGTTCATGGATATACAAAGGGGTCCCCGAGACCACCGCCGCCATTGACGCCGGTGCGGCTGAAAACCCTCCGACGCTTACCACCGCATCGGCATGAAAAGAGCGGATCAGAGCACGCGATTTCAACAGTGCTTTGAATACTTTCCACAGTGCCCCGAGCTTTCCGAATCCCGATTTGTTGACAACACCCGTCGTTTCCAAAAAATGAACTTCGTCAAATAGAGTACTATTGGCAAACCATTGACGGTCCTGCCCCGACGTTGAACCGATAAACATCACGGTATGACCGTGTGAGCGCGCCGTCTCTGCCAAGGAGAGGGCAATAACCAAATGTCCTCCGGTACCGCCGCCGGTAAATATAAGATTCATCTTTGACTCTCCTCTAATGACGTCTGGCTGTGATTTGATCTTGTCATCTCTGCGCTTTCGTGATAAGGAACAGAGCCTTGCGCAGTGTAATGTCCCTGCTTAGGGACATGTTTTTTAGGATCGATTTTATGATGAATTTTCTTGGAGACCATCAAAACCATACCGATCCCGACGGATGACGCCAGCATCGCCGAACCTCCGTAACTCAAAAACGGAACGGATATCCCTTTAATCGGCGTCAATCCGCTGATTCCGTATGCATTGATGATAAAGGCAAAGGTGATCAGCAAACCTACTCCCAAACTAAAAAGATAAGCCGCATCGTTATGGGAGCGGTTGGCTATTTTAAAAAGGCGCTGAAGCAGCAGTATAAAAATCATCGTCACGATAAAAACACCGAGAAAACCGAACTCTTCGGCAATCCCCGCTAGGACAAAGTCGGTATGCACTTCACTCAAAAACCCCAGTTTAAAGGTTCCGCCCCCCAATCCCGTACCGAAAAGACCGCCGTTATGAATCGCGTTAAGCGAATGGCCGATCTGATACGCTTCTTCGGCATTATCAATCCGCAAATGTCTGGCAATCGATTCGGGGAAAAAAGCAAGAATAGTATTTTGAGCCGATGCCCACCACGATAAAATACGGTTAATCCGGTGTTCAGAGGTGACGATCAGAAAAATAAACGATGCCAAAGCACCCAAAATAAGTGTCATAAAAAAGCGAAAACTGCTCCCGGCAAAAAAGAGCATAAACGCCAGTGTAAGAGCCAAAACGATAACCTGCCCCAAATCGTTTTGCAAAAATGCAATCAAAAACATGACCAGTAGAAAGATAGCCGCATACGGGGCTACCCGTTTAAACTCTTCCATAATTCCCATGTTCGCATGGTGACCGAGCTTACGCGAAAAACTCCACGCCAAAAAGTAAACAAATCCGACTTTAAAAAACTCTACCGGAGCCAGCGAGAAACCGAAAAGTCTGATCCACCGTTTGGCCCCTCCTACTTCGCTCACCAAAGATGCGGGAAGAAACGGCATCACCAGCATCAAAACAACCCCTCCGAAAAACAAAGAGAGCCCTAAGCGGTGGAGCCAAACGTCGGGATCGAGCTGGGCAAGCATCCACATGATGAGAATAGAAATCATCGCAACGATCAGTTCACGCATGACGAAATGGAAGCTGTTGTATTCAAATAACACGACGGTATAAGCCGTCAGTGTGTATGAACAAATGACCCCTATCGTAATCAGTGCGGTTGTCAAAAGAAATAATTTTTTATCCGGCATACTACTTACTTAATGTTAAAACGCTATTGCAAAACTTTTTCCGCAACAGCTAAAACCGGCCGCAATGATACGGGCACCATACCTGAAAGCCGGCGAACGACAAACAAACCGTTGTCTCTTGCGAGACAGAAAATTTAAATTCTTACTGTATAATTCTTAGAAGTATATCGTTCTTTCCAAAAGAGTTCGATAAAAGCAAATTGGTATATTTTTTGCTTTAGTGTTTCCAATAAACTTGAATGAAAGGGGAATAGGCATGGGAATCAAGGTTTCACGCGCACATGATTTGATGCAAAACGCTATGGATTACCGTGCGGCGCGCCAAGATATGATCTCCGGAAACATCGCCAATGCCGATACCCCTTTCTATCGTCCCCGTGACATCAGTTTCGAAGATACACTGGCGCAAAAAAGCGCCCAAATCTTCGGCGATAAATCGCAAACGCTTAAAATGGCCCATACAAACGGTGCCCACCTCGACGGAATCGATGCGGCTTCTTCAGCCCCGACCATGTTTTTTAGAGACGGGCATATGGCACGCAATGACGGAAACAGTGTCGATTTGGATGTAGAATCGACCGAAATGGCAAAAAACTCTACGATGTTTAATGCCCTCACCGCAGCACTTAAAAAAGATTCCGCTTTGTTCAAAAGCGTCATAGACGCTTCGAGCAAAACGTCGTAAGGATTAAACAATGGCATTCTTAAACAGCTTTGATATCAGCGGTTACGGGCTCTCCGCACAGCGTGTCCGTGTCAACACCATCAGTGCCAACATTGCCAATGCCCAGACGACCCGAACCAATGAAGGCGGCCCTTACCGTCGTCAAGAAGTCATTTTTAAAGCGATTGATTTTAATAAAGTGTATAATAAAGCATTGGAAAACGAAACCTCCGCACTGGAGTACAGTGACCCGTTAAAAGAGGGATTGGCCGGACTCAAACCGAATCCGGCCATCATGAGCGTTGTCGTTGACAAAATCAGCCGTGATGACAAGGCACCGAAGATGAAATTTGACCCTTCGCACCCCGATGCGGATGCAAACGGATATGTTGCCTATCCGAATATTAATCCTGTCGTCGAAATGGCCGATTTAGTCGAAGCAACACGTTCGTATCAAGCAAACGTTGCCGCATTCGAAAGTGCCAAAAATATGGCCGGCAGTGCAATCAGCATTTTGCAGAACTAAGTAAGGACAAAGAATTATGACTAACATTCACTCGCTTAAATCGCTTTCAACCGCCGATTTACTGGCTAACAAAAGCGGTAATGCGGTCGAAGGTAGCAGCACCGATTTTGCGCAAGAGCTCAAAAACGCCCTCGGAAATGTCAACCAAATGCAAGTTGACGGCGAGAAAGCGATGAGCGATATCGCAACCGGAAGCGTCAAAGACCTTCACCAAGCGGCTATTGCGATCGATAAAGCCGAAATCAGTATGAAATTAATGCTCGAAGTACGAAACAAGGCGCTTAATGCCTATAAAGAAATTACCCGAACGCAAATGTGATTTAATCTTCTCAGATGCGCCATTCCAATAAATCTAAAAAGATACTTGCCCTTTTTCTCCTCCTGATGTTCGGTTTCGTCATCTTTTTGGCGGTCATGCTCTATACGGCCGTGCACAAACGGGATATCCCCTCTATTTATTCCGAAGATACCGCCAAAGCACAACGAGGCTCCATCATCAGCGCTGACGGATTTCATATCGCCACGACCCAAAAATTGTATAAAGCGGTCGTCAATACCCGCAATATCGATCCGGGTAAAGAGGAGCTGTTCGTTCAGCTTTTCAGCATCTACAGCGGAATGGATCCCAAAGAGATCAAAGAGCGTCTTCATACCCGCAAAGGGACGGTAACCCTCAGCTACCATATCAGCCCCAAAGAAGCGATGTACCTAAAAACTCTCGCATTCGAACTTCGTCGTCTGGGTGTCTTTATCGAGTATGAAACCCCAAACGGAGACCGTATTTTGCAGGGGCTCAGTATTTTGGAGAGCGGCGAAGCACGTCAATACCCCTACGGCAATCTCCTCACTCCCCTTTTAGGCTATCCGCGCAAAATCGAAGAGGACGGATATACCCGGGTTTACGGGATCAAAGGGCTGGAGAAATTTTTTGACGAAGAACTTAATCCTCAGCAAAACAAAACCCAAAAAGCACTCCGCGATGTCAACGGCTATCTGATTTTGAATAAACAAAGTGACGTTAAGCGCCAGATTAACGGCTTGACCGTGAAACTTAATATTCCGATTTTGCTTCAATCCAGAGTGGAAATCATTACCGACCAGATCAAACAAAAGCTTCAGGCCGATGAGATCATCGCTACCGTCATGGAGTCCAAAACAGGGAAAATTATCGCCTTGGCAAGTTCGAACCGTTTTGATCCAAACCATATTCGGGTCCAGGACTACCCATCACTCAATGCCAATGTTATCGAATACAGCTATGAACCGGGATCCGTTATCAAACCGATTATTTTCTCCCTAATGCTCGATCGCGGTCTAATCAACCCTTACGATATGGTCAACGGGCATAACGGACGTTTTACGATGGGTACGAAAACGATTGTTGACGAACATGCGTTTAGTATGCTCAGTGCCGAAGACGTTCTGGTTTATTCGTCGAATATCGGGATTGCCCAATTGGCACAGAAGCTGAACGGTGTTGAATTTACCGAAGGGCTGAAACGGTTCGGATTTACCCATTTCAGCGGCATTGACCTGCCGTATGAAAAGCGGGGATCCGTCCCCTCTTCCGCACAACTCAATAATTATCTGTACAAAGCGATTACCGCGTACGGCTACGGGATGCGTGCCAATCCCATGCAGTTGGTAAAAGCATTCAATGTGTTTAATAACGGAGGAAAACTCATCAACCCGATGGTTGTCGAAGCCCTTTATGACGATAACGGCCGCATTATTCCGATGCAGATACAGGCTCCTACTCAGGTTATCGCGCCGGCCACTGCCGAACGGATGAAGCAGATTCTCATCAAAACGGTCAATGTCGGAACGGGAACGATCGCTAAAACGCCGGGCTTGGAAGTGGGAGGAAAAACGGGAACGGCGCATATCGCCAAAAACGGGGCTTACGTCAACAGCTACCACACCTCGTTTATCGGATTTGCCAATGATTCAAAACATAACTATACGATCGGCATCACCGTTATTGAACCGCGTACCGTCTATTTTGCTTCCATTACCGCCGTACCTGTTTTTAAAGCGATCGTTGATTTGATGGTAGAGGAGAAATATCTTACTCCCGACCCGGCTGCTGCTGCAGCGGCTGCAGCGGCGGCGTCAGAACCCTCAAATGCGGAGTCTACACACCTTTAAGGGCTTTTTGAACGATTGAGGTGACCTCTTTTTCAAATGAGTGGTGTTTTTCGATCCCCCATACTTCGATAACTGCTTCCCCTTTGACGAATAATTTTCGTTTCGACTGTAAAATAGCCAAAATACGGTTATCGGTTAGCCGTTTGGGATCAATGCGAAATTCCAAAGGGAGCGTTTTTTGAGCTCCTGAGGGGACCAAAATCGATTTGGAAACTCCCGTATTCGCCTCCCCTTTCGCAATAACCTCTCTTTCATCTTCCAGTGTATAGGTCAGACTTACGATCTTGATATCACTGTGCCATTTGTTGAGGAGTTTTAAATCGCTTCCGAGCCGAATTTCACCCTGTTTTGTCGGAATTCCCAAGAGTGAGAGAACCCCGAGTATCATTTCCGTTTGGGAATTTTCCCAGCGTATATTTCCCTGAGGCTCGATCAAAATATCTTTCCCGATCTTCGGTGCACACCCGCCGATTAACAGTGCGGCTAACGCCAACGAAAAAAAATGTTTCATTTTACATCCATACGTTATCGATTAAGCGTGTCGTTCCCACCCTTGCCGCAACCAGTATGATCGTATTTCCGAGCACGACTTTCTCAATCGATTCAAACGCCCTGTTGACGATCGCAACGTACTCGACGTCCAACGGCGTGAGAATACTTTCCATATTCGTTTTGATATCGCTACTGCTCAGATTGCCCTGCATTACCATCTTCGTCGCACTTTTAAGTGCGGCAGAGAGTTTCAGCGCCTCTTGGCGTTCGCTTGGGCTCAAATAAACATTACGGGATGAGAGTGCCAGTCCGTCTGACTCTCGTACCGTCTCCATCGGAACGATCTCGACATCCATAAAAAAATTATTGACCATCTGGGTAATCATGGCAAGCTGCTGCGCATCTTTCTTCCCGAAATAAGCCCGTGTCGGACGGACGATATTGAACAGTTTCATAACTACCGTCAGTACCCCGTCAAAATGCCCCGGGCGTGAAGCACCCTCAAGAATAAATCCTCTCACATCCGGAGCCGTGATCCGCACCTCATCATCACCGTACATAGCATTCACATCGGGATAAAAAAGGATATCGACGCCGCTGAGTGAGCAGATTTTAAAATCGGCCTCTTCGCGGCGGGGGTATTTGCTCAAATCCTCACCCGGCAAAAACTGGGTCGGATTAACGAAGATCGAGACAACCACCGTATCGTTGCCCTTTCGTGCCGCGTCGATAAGGGTGCGATGACCGATATGAAGCGCCCCCATCGTCGGAACGAATCCGACCGATCCGGTTTTAGTCTCAAGTGCATCTTTAAGTTCTTGCGCGGAACGTGCGATAATCATCGTTTTAAGCCTCTATAGAATATAATTGGCATTATAATATATTAGAAGGTATTCCAACTTATGGATCATTACGAATATACTGAATTACTAAAAACACTTACAACGAAAATGCAAAACGTCACAGGTGTCGTCCGTCCGCAAGAGATTAGCGCACGTTTGAGCGAAATCGAAGCATTGGAAAATTCAGACGGATTTTGGAACGATGCGGCTGCGGCGGGAGTTATCCAAAAAGAGAAAACCCAGCTGGAACGGCGTCTGGCAAAATATTCCAAAACATTCAACGCTCTGGGCGACGCCGTCGATTTGTACGATATGGCAAAAGACGAGGGGGATGAAGAGACGATTGAATCCCTTTTTGCCGATGCGGGAGCATTGGAGAATAATGTCAAATCGATGGAAGTGGAAGTTCTCCTCTCCGGCGAACACGACAGCCATAATGCCATTGTCACCATCCATCCGGGTGCGGGCGGAACCGAGTCTCAGGACTGGGCATCGATGTTACTGCGCATGTACACCCGCTGGGCGGAGCGACACGATTTTACCGTCGAGATGCTCGACTATCAAGCCGGGGAAGAGGCGGGGATCAAAGATGCCGCTCTCCTCATCAAAGGGGTCAATGTCTACGGTTATCTGAAAAACGAAAACGGTATCCACCGCCTGGTTCGTATCAGCCCTTACGACTCGGCAGCCAAACGCCATACCAGCTTCACTTCGGTCATGGTTTCTCCGGAACTTGACGATGATATCGAAATCGAAATCGAAGACCGCGATATCCGGATCGATACTTACCGTGCATCGGGCGCGGGAGGGCAGCACGTCAATAAAACCGAATCGGCGATCCGGATCACCCATATCCCAAGCGGGATCGTCGTTCAATGCCAAAATGACCGAAGTCAGCATAAAAACAAAGCAACGGCTTTCAAAATGCTCAAATCCCGCCTCTACGAGTTAGAGATGGAGAAACAACAAGCGGCCGTTGACGGAGTCGAGAAAAGTGAAAACGGCTGGGGGCATCAGATCCGGTCATATGTTTTAGCCCCGTATCAACAGGTCAAAGATACCCGTTCGGGAATCCCTTATTCCAACATCAGCAACATCCTCGACGGCGATATCGACGAGATGATTGAGGGTGTTCTTATCGCCCTCAGTCGCAAAGATGACGACGAATAATACCAATGCCATCATAAAAGAGTGTGCGCTCCATGAGCCGTGCTCCTACATATCGGGCAACTCCCAAAGCATTCACTATAAAATCATTCATGAATGCACGAAAGAGCAATGTGAAGCACTCATCCTCCGAGGCTGGCGGCGGTTCGGATCGATGTATTTTCGCCCCATCTGTCAAGATTGCCGGGCGTGTGAAAGTCTGAAAATTGATGTCGATCGCTATAATTTCAAAAAATCCGACCGCCGCATTCTACGAAAAAACGCCCATCTCACCACGGTCATACGCCAACCTACCCTTACCCGCGAACATCTGAATCTCTTTGACCGCTATCACCGGTACAAACACCATACCCGAAACTGGGATGCCCCGAAAAGCGATCCGAAAAACTACTACGCATCCTTCGTTCAGGGGCACGGCGATTTCGGTTTTGAAGTACTCTACTTTGAGGGAGAGAAGCTCATCGCCGTCGATCTGATCGATATTCTCGAAGAGGGGATCAGCGCGCTATATTGCTATTACGATCCTGATTACGCCAATCAATCGCTCGGGCGCTATACCCTGTTGCAGCAGATTGAATTTGCCCGCCGTTTAGGGCTCAAATGGATTTATCTGGGCTATTATGTCGAGGGGTGCCAAAGTTTAGCCTACAAAGGCTCTTATTCCCCTTCTCTTGAGCTTGTCGGAAGGCCCGAAGAGGATGAGATTCCGATTTGGAAAGAGATAGTCCATGAACACGATCCCCTTTAACGCATCCACCCTCACCCCATCCAAAATCGTCTGTATCGGACGCAACTACGTCGAACACATCCGTGAGCTGAACAACGAAATCCCCTCTTCCATGGTCGTGTTCAATAAGCCCAATTCCGCCGTTACGGATGTACTTCGTTTTATTACCCCCGATACCCGCTTCGAGGGAGAAATCTGTTTTTTAATTATGGGGGGGACCATTGCGGGAATCGGGTTCGGACTGGACCTGACCAAAGCGGAACTCCAAAATCACCTCAAATCAAAAGGGCTTCCATGGGAAAGGGCCAAAGGATTTGACGGCTCGGCGGTTTTGGGTGAGTTTGTCCCTTTTAGCGGCAATGTCGAAGCATTGCGTATGACACTTCATATCAACGGTTCCCTTATTCAGGAAGCGACTTATGATCTGATGATATACAAGCCCCGTGAAATGATCGAAGAGATCAAAACGTTCATGAGTTTTGAAGACGGGGATATTATTATGAGCGGTACCCCAAAAGGGGTCAATACCTATGCTATCGGCGATACCTTTGTCGGACGGATTTACAGCAAAGACCGGTTATTAGTAGAAAGTCAATGGAGTGTCAAATCCTGATTCACCTAAATGCCAACTCGATTCTGAAGTATGATTCATCGTGCATTATAGAGTAATCAAACCCGATTTCGTGACTTAATCGTTTCAATATTTTTTCTCCTATCTTGGAGCTAAACAAGTATTTTTCATTCCCTATTTGATTGCCGATCCAAAGCTTTCTTTCCAACGGATTACACCCAATTTCTACCGTACTGCCCTCTTTTGCGTACGTAATTGCATTTTCAAGCAAGGCACCTAACACTTTAAAAAGTAATTTTTCTGAGGCTACGACGCTGAAGGTTTCTTTCGGAAGCTGTAATGTAAGTCTTTTGCGTTGAATCAAAATCCCCATCTTTGTTTCCAGTGTTTTAAACATTTGAATAATTTCGATATCGCTTGCTTCGTCAAAATCCGAACTTTCAAGAAAAAGGACATTTTTAAGTTCTCGTGTCAATCGCTCAATATCATTCCCAAGATCGATAATGAATTGGCGTTTCGTATAATTATTGCTGGAATCATAGACGTCTAAGCGTGATCTCATGAGCGCCAGAGGGGTTTTAAGCTCATGTGCGGCTTCTCTAAACAATTCCGCTTCTTTCAGCCGATATCCTTCCAAACGTTTAACTAAACCGGTAAACGCAGTCGATACCTCTTTTATTTCACTCGAAGCATCATCCAGCGACAAATCAAATTCGCTGTCATTTTTCCATTTTCGTGTTTTAATGGCTAATACTTCCAAAGGCTTCATATAAAAATCAAGTGTAAAAATAGCGATGAATAAAATGACGATCAAAGAAAGAACATATTGAAGAAGCAGGCGCTGCATATATTTGTTAGTAGCTTTATCAATTTTTCGATGATCGCTAATAGCATTGAGATAATAGTTATTGGAGAGTTTAATTGACGAAACAATCATCTTGTTATTTGTTCTATAGGGATTGGATGAAATAACAAAACGTAACGCATTCACTTCTGAATCACTTATAATCATTACATTGTGCGGAATTTTATAGAGGAAGTTTATATCGCTTGAGGCGGTCAACCGTGTACTGCTGATGTATTCATCACGGCTTTCCACCAAAAGATGGGCAAGTACTTTTTCTACATCTTCTTCTTTTTGCGTATGAATCGCCTTTACCGCGATCAACAAGTTAATACTGAACGCGATTGCAAGGCCAATGGCAAAAATAAGGGAAATTTTAAATTTTAACGATGCCGCCCATTTAAATCGCAATTAAATATCCTCGTGTCTTTATGGTTTTAATGATACCCGGATGAAGCTTACGGCGTATGCGCCCGACAAGTTCATCAATCGCATTAGAGGTAATATTTTCAGGATTGTCATAAAGAGCATCCATGATCTCATTACGGGAAACGATACTTTCGCGTTCCAGAAGATAAAAAAACAACTTTTGTTCATTGCCGCTCAAAAGAACCTCATTGCCGGATTTTTTGATTTTTTTAGCGTTTAGGTCGATTTCAAGTTCTTCAAAGATTTTGACTTTTGGAACATAACGGCGCGACAGTGCGATCAAACGCGCACGCAGTTCTTTGATATCAAACGGCTTTTCTAAATAATCATCCGCACCGAACTCCAAGCCTTGAACTTTTTCATCAATGCTTCCCAATGCACTGAGAACTAAAATCCCCATCGACGGATTTTTATGTTTTCCGTAGGTAATCAGTTCTTGCACACAGTCTTTTCCGTGAAAAGTTCGATCCACAAGAAAAATCTGATACGTATACGCATCAAGATAAACTTTGGCATCTTGTACATTACCTACGGTATCGATGATCCAATCTTCATTTTGCAAAGAAAGCTTTAGCAATTCGAGAAGTTCAGGCTCGTCATCAGCAATCAATATCCGCATTTATAACTCTTTTAGCTCGTTCACGAATATTTTAATGGTTTTATCTTTTAATTCCCTTTTGATAGCGGCAGAGAGGACTATTGCTTCGGTCTCATGCAAGAAAAGACGAAACAGTCCAAAATCCCGTCTTGCACTTACTTGTTCCTCCGCACTGATTAAAAAGGCTCCGGCACTGTATCGTTTACATGGGAAAAAATAAAAATCATCATAGCCTTCTTCCAATAACAAATCAACCAACGTGTCTTTATTCGCGATTTCAAAGTAAATATCCATTCCGCTTATACGCATCATTTCCCCTTTTTGTAAATCATTTTAAATGCAGGCGGAAGAATCAAAAGGGTTAAAATAGTAGATGTAACCAATCCTCCCAATACAACAATGGCCAGCGGCTTTTGGATCTCACTCCCGACACCGGAAGCGAATAACAGCGGCAACAGGCCTAAAGCCGCAATAAAGGCGGTCATCAAAACCGGTCTGAGCCGTCGGCGTGCACCTTCCTGGACAGCATCGTCAATCGAATAACCGTTCCCTAAGAGCGTATTGAAGTAACTCACCATTACGACACCGTTTAGTACGGCGATCCCAAAAAGGGCGATAAATCCGACAGAGGCCGGAACCGAGAGATACTCTCCGCTGAAATACAACGAAATAATCCCTCCCGTCACCGCAAATGGAATATTGAGCAAAATAAGCGCCGTCGAACTCACCGAACGGAACGTAAAGAATAAAATGAGAAAAATCACTCCGATGCTTATCGGGATAACGGTCATCAATTTTGCGGCCGCGCGCTGCTGGTTTTCAAACTGTCCGCCATATACGATAGTATATCCTTTCGGAAGTTTGACATTAGCATCGATCTTTTGTTTGGCTTCTTCAACAAATCCGACCAAATCTCGCCCCTCGACGTTAGCCCGGACCGTACTGTATCGTTTACCGTTTTCACGATCTACTTTTAAAGCACCTTCACTCGTTTCGATTTGAGCAACACTCGAAATCGGTACGGAAAATCCGTCACTTAACGGTAGTTCCAACGATTTGAACAGTTCCATATCCTGAGAAACTTCACCGTCAAATCTCATTAGGACCGGTATTCTTGCATTCTCAATCGAAAGTTCGTCAATCGTAACCCCTTCCAAGGCTGTTTTTAAGAAAAGCTCGAGTTCGGCCGTATCTACACCGGTCTTTGCCGATTCCGTTCGGTTCGGCTTAACGCTTAGGTAATTGACCCCTTCGTTCAGTGTTGTAAACACTTCCGAGGACCCTTTTATCCCGCCTAGTGTATCGGCGATGTTTTGGCTAAGTTCATTCAACGTATCAATATCATTTCCGTAAATCTTAACAGCCAAATCACCACGGGAACCTGTCAGCATCTCTGATATCCTCATTTCAATCGGCTGAGTAAAACTAAAACTGATGCCCGGAAAGTTTTTGAGGGATGCTTCTATTTTTCTTTTTATTTCGTCTTTATTCTTCGCTTTCCATTCTGTTTGCGGTTTTAGCGTAATAAACGTATCCGTTTGATTTAACCCCATAGGGTCAAGTCCGAGTTCATCCGAACCGGTTCGTGCAACAATCGTTTTAATTTCCGGAACGTGTTCAATGAGAGTGCGTTGTACCGCGAGATTAAGCTCTTTGGATTTTTCCAGTGAAATAGAAGGCGGAGTCTCGATTCCTAAAATTATATCCCCTTCATCCAACGTCGGCATAAAGCTTTTCCCGACAAATGCGAATAATGTGAAACTGATGATCAAAAATACAACGGCTCCGGTAAAAAGAGCTTTCGTACGTGTCATCGCAAAATGCAGCATCGGTTCATAGAGACGGGTAAAAAAGCTCCCGATAAAAGTCTCTTTATGCGGGGCACTTTTTAAGATAAGCGAGCTGACGACCGGAATAAGTGTTAACGAAAGGAAAAGTGAACCGAAAAGTGCAAAAACGATCGTCATTGCGACCGGCGCAAAAAGTTTCCCCTCCAGCCCTTCCAATGTCAATAACGGTAAAAATACAACCGCAATAATCAAAATACCGCTGAAAACCGCTGTGCTTACCTCTTTTGTAGCGCGATAAACCTGATGCAATTTAGGCAAAGAGGTATCATTTTCACTCAGTTTGGCAAAAGCGTTTTCAACAACGACAACTGCTGAATCGACTAACATCCCGATGGCTATCGCCAAGCCTCCCAAACTCATCAGATTGGCGCTTAACCCAAAATATTTCATCAGTAAAAAAGCAATCGCGATTGAAAACGGCAAAATGACACTCACGGCGATTGCCGCACGTACATCTCCCAAAAAGACCATGAGAAGAATAATGACCAATACAATGGCTTCCATCAAAGCTTTAGAAACAGTCCCGACCGCTTTCTCGATCAAATTGCTTCGATCATAAAAAGGGACAATAGTTACGCCCGCAGGAAGCATCGGTTTCAGTTGATCGAGTCTTTCTTTAATTTGCGAAATGGTCTCTTGGGCATTGGCCCCTTTAAGTGTCAAAACAAGGCCTTCTGTCGCTTCTCCGATACCGTCTTTGGTAACATACCCCAATCGTGTTCTCGAATCGTCTCGGACTTCACAAAAATCCCCTACACGAATCGGCCCGTTATGGGAATGGATCGTGATATTGGCGATTTCGCTCGCATCTTTGACACCGCTTTGAACTTTCACCAAATAGCTCTCTTCGTTTGCGTCGACCCGTCCCGCACCATCGTTTTTCAGATTTTTTTCCAATGTGTCCTGCAGGGTGCTCAAAGGTATCCCCAAATGGCGCATTGCCGTATAATCAGGCTGCACCACGATAGCCCGTGCTTCACCGCCGAGCGAATTGACATCCGCTACCCCTTTGGCACCCCGTAATACCGGGCGAATGACGAAATCGAGCAATTCGCGTTTCTCTTTTGGGCTTATATTTCCTTCGATCGTAAACATAAAAGCTTCGCCCAACGGTGTGGTAATAGGGGCCATGCCCCCTTCCACCCCTTTTGGGAGTGTCGGCAAAAGCGATGCAAGTTTTTCAGAAACTTGATTGCGTGCCCGGTAAATATCCGTACCGTCATTAAAATCAATCGTTATGTCGGCAATCGCATATTTTGACGTACTCTTGAGAAGCTTCTCATTTTCCAATCCCAGCAATTCTGCTTCCAAGGGCTTCACAACACGGTTTTCAACCTCTTCAGGGGTCATTCCGGGTGCTTTCAAAATAATTTTCACCTGAGTCGATGAAATGTCCGGAAAAGCATCAATCGGGATTTTATAAAATGAATAGATGCCATACCCGAATAGGGCCATGGAGAGGAGAATGACGATGAGCCGTTGTTTGAGAGAAAATTCAATAATAGAGTTCAGCATTATTCAAATCCCAATCCGCTCAATGCACCTTTTAAGGTAATGATCCCGTCACTCGCAACTTTTGTTGTAGTGTCTAGCCCTTCAGGTTTAACCGCTATATAGTTTTTATAAATTTTTTGGATCTGAATGGTTTGCGGTTTAAATCCTGTCGGCGTTTGTACAAAGCAGATGTCATTTTTCTTGTATTTTGTAACAGCGGAGCGTGGAATCAGAATCCATTTATCGGTTTGCGTTGAAGCAATATAAAACTCATCCGAAGTCCCTGCACGGTTATTACTATTGACATTCAAGACAGCAATGGCGGTCGCGGAATTGTTCATGACATCGACTGATGAAGAGACTGCCGTGATTTTTCCGGCTTCCGCACCTGTTTTATCCATCACCAGCGCACCTTTACGGATACTTCCAATCATTTTAGGAGGAATTTTGATAAACGCACTGAGCGCATTTGCACTGGCAATTTTCAGATAAGGGACAAACGGATCAATCTTTTCTCCGGCTTTGAGAGGGGCATGAGCCAATATGCCGTTTTGACGAGCTCTGATCGTGAACATCATCCCGTTTTTCGGTTGGATATCCGCACCCGAGAAAATAAATCGATTTTCTATCTCGGATACTTTGGATTTCAGACTCAGAACTTCGATGCTGCTTTTTTGCGATTCACGTAAAGATATCACGCCGTCTTTGTACAAAGCCTGATCTTTTTGAGCATATTCCTGAGCCAATTTAAGGCGATTTCGAAGATCGTTAAGTTCATAGCTGCTTGAAAGCAATTCTGAAGAGGCAATGGTGCAGATTACTTCCCCTTTTTTTACGGTATCCCCGGTTTGTTTCATTAGCTCCGCCACCGTAGCTTCACCGCTTAGCGTATAGCTTCTTGATCCTTTGTCGCTGTAATCAAAGGTTCCGATAAACGGCCCCATGGCTTCAGACTTGATCATTCGTACTTGTTCTACTGTAATGCCCATTTTTTTCATCTGAGCTTCACTCATTGTGATTTGTGCCATTAGCGCCGTTGCGCTTAACAGAATCAATAAACTTTTTTTCATTACCAGATCCCCCCTAATTTTTCTTCCATTGCAGACATCTCTTCAATGTATTCTTGTTTGACTTGAAGGGTTCGCAAACGCGCATCATAATAGGCATTTTTAGAAGCCAGATATTCAAATTGCCCTATTACACCCCCTTCATATCCTTTATGCGCCATCGCAAAAAGAGTTTCGTATTTTTTTTCATTCTCTCTCAATACGTTTATATTCTCTTTTCGCTCTTTTAAATGGTCAAACAATCCTTGAACACTTAACTCCAGTTTTTGTCTGCTCACTTCCCGCAGATTCACCAGCGCACTACGTTCGCTCATCAATGCCGCGATTTTATTTTCATTTTTACTGCTGATTGCCAAAGGGATGGTAAGCCGAAAATCGATACTGTTTTGCGTCGGTTCCTGGGTCATTCCTATCCCTACCGAAACCGCCTCAATGGTAGAATGACGCAATGTTGCTATCTGAGCGTTCAACGTATTGATGCGGATATCCAGTGATTTTAATTTCGGTGTGTTCGTAATGCGATTATGGATTGAATCAGCTTCTATAAATTCAAATGTCAAATCATCGACAATCACTTCTTCATCCGACATTACCGCTTCTTTCAGATAATGCTGCGCATGTTCCGCTTCCATCATAACAGATGCGAGATCTTGAACTGTGCTTTGATATTCGCTCTCCAATCGCAAAAACTCCATTTGCGACAACCGGCCGGCTTTAAATTTTTTTTCTCCGACCTGATACGCTTTATACGAAAAATCACGTTTTTCGCTCAGTATGACACTTCTCTCATGTTCAAGCTGATACATAAGCCAGCCTCTTTTCAAAGCGATTTGGATAGATCCTTTATGTGTGGCTATCTCGTGTTCTGTTTCTTTTTTCTTCAGTTCAAATTCATTTGCTTGAGCGGCTTTAAACGATGGCATTTTAAAAGCGTAATCGAGCATGATTCCATATTCTTTGCCGCTATCCATAGTGTCATCCGCTTTGATTCTCCGTGTAGAGGTTTCAATACTTAACGGGTCACCCGCTAACGCTGAAGCTTTTTCAAAACCGATCGCATTCATCCGCCCGTTTGATTCAATCACTTGTTCTGAGACGTCATATGCACGTTTTGTAAAGTCGTTAAAACTTACGGCATTTCCTAAAAAAGGGATTAAGATAAGACTATATGCCCATGTACGTTTCATTCAATGATTTCCTCTTTTAAAATTGACCCATTAGCAGGATCGACATAAAGCTTTAAACTTTTTGACGTGTTATCCGTTACATATACCTGATATACCAATTCGTAAGCGATATCGCGCAGTTTGATGCTTCGAACGCTATAACCTTCACCTGAAAGATGATTGCGTATATCCTCATCACTCATCGGTGCCATCGATTTATAATATTGCTTTTCTTCCTTTTTTTGTACAGTGTGGTTTCTATGATTTCCAAAAGAATATTTGAGATGTTCTTGTACAGGAATAGTGATTGATGAACCCATAGCACCGTATAAAGACAAAGAGACCAATGACAAAGAAACAAAGGGAATAAATTTCATGATATAGCCTTTATGTAAAAATATGATGAGATTTTATGGATTCAACGTGAGAAAATCATGAGAACCCTGTCCGTTCACAAAAAATAATTTTTTAACCTGCCTCATGCTACCCTTATAAATCACTTTTCAAAATCACAAAAGAGCAGTATGAAAAAACCAATCACACTTCTATTAGCAGCATTGTGCGGTATCAATGTATTTGGAAATGACGATCCCATTGTCCCGGATCGTCCCGGATTTTCAACCGGTACTCAAACCGTAAAACCTAATGTCGTCAATATCGAACTCGGGTATCAATACGCATTTAATAATTACGATACGAAACCATCCTCGCATACTCTTCCTTTAATGGTTTTGCGTACAGGGATCTCGGAAAAATCGGAGTTAGACATATTGTGGGACGGTATCAATTTGGATAAAGAAGAAGGGACGTCGACCGTACACTCAAAAGCCGATTTATCCATTGGAGGAAAATACAAGCTTTTAGAAAACGAACAATACAATCTTACGCTGCTGGGGTTAGTGTCGCTCCCGACCGGAACGGCTCCATCAACCTCTGATAGTACCGATCCGTTAGTCGGATTGCTGTGGGATTATTCTCTATCCGATACCAATACGTTATTCGGAACCGTTCAGGCGAGTTCAACGAAAATTGATCATAACAGAGAATACGATCAGCAATTCTCGATCGGTACCTCTTTTGCTCATACTGAAACGATCGGTAGTTTTATTGAGTTTTATACGATCATGCCTTCCGAATCCAGTTTGCATAATACAAATACTATAGACGGCGGAATGACCTATTTACTGACAAACGATATTCAGCTTGACTTTAATGTCGGTTTGGGACTAAACCGATATTCCTCTCATTTTATCGGCTTTGGATTTGCGACACGCTTTTAATATTCCCCGCTTCTATATGAGTTTTGAAGATCGTTTTTGGGCCGAAAGCCGATGGAGGGTCATATTTTTTCGTGCATCAATTCTTCCAAATTATCCGGAATACGCGCAACCTCTTTTGTTTTTGCTTCGACACCCTCGTTTGCTAACGGCGATTCTGCGAGCAAAGTCTCTATATCTCCTTCAAAATCGGCAATCACAAATCGGTCGCCCCATATTCTAAAGATTTGATATCCCGAGAATGTCTGAGACAAATACTCCGCAAATTCTGCAATAAGGGCATTTCCTCTCTCCCAGCCGTATGCCTTGTTATACCGATGAAAATTGACCAAAGATACGATCCAGAGTTTAGCGGGCTTCGGATGACGGCCCCGTCCGTTTAGCGTCATCGTAAAATAGTCTTCGTTATAGAGTTTCGTCAACCGGTCTTTGAAAAAATAGCTCATCCGCTCTTCTTCCAGCGCGCTGGAAGCCATTTGGTTGATCGACGTATCGATATTAACACCCGCCAAGACTTTTAAAGCCGCATTCACAACCGCAGGATGATACCAAATACCGCTCAGTTCATTAAGTTCGATCAGCGATTCGTCAATCTCTTTTCGAGGTTTGTAAATACGGTTCGTCGTCATCGCATCAAACGAATCGGCAACCGCCATGATATGCCCCAACAGGGATATCTCTCCCCCTTTTTTGCCATCGGGATATCCGCTACCGTCATAACGCTCGTGATGGTCGATCATAATATCCGCAAGCTCTTTGTACAGATGAACGTTTGAAAGAACTTCATAGCCGGCTTTCGCATGTTCTTTGATCAGTTCATACTCCAGTTTACTCAGTTTTCCGGGTTTGAGCAATATCGAATCCGGTGTTACGACTTTTCCGATATCATGAAGTTTGGCTGATTCCACCAATTTTTGAATCTCTTTCTCCGGCAATTCCATCTCTCGGGCAATCAACTCGGCATAATGGGCGACTCTCACCGTATGCCCCGCCGTATAGGTATCACGCTGTTCAATCATATTGACCATGGCATCGATAAAGTTTTGGTAGCTTTTCACCCTATCTTCGTGTAATGCATTGATCTGTTCTTGCTGGGTAAACGAGTTAAGGGCAAACCCGATATCCCCTGCCAGTTCTTCGATCATTTTCTGTTCTTCGACACTAAATCCGCCTTCACGGCCCGTGCAGATCGTCAGAACACCGATGACCTCTTCAGTAAAAGTGCTGCTTTTCAACGGTAGGGCATAAATCCCTTTAATCGCATACAAATCCACATAATTTTGACACTCGTCATCCAAAACAGAATCGTACATATCGGTAATCATCAGGTTTTTACCGTGTTTGTATGCTTTTCGATCGATTGGAGTAATATGTTTGATATCTCCCACACCGTACGCTGCACCCAGTATCAATTCTCCCTCTTTTACGACAGAAATCTTTGCATTTTTTAGCGATTCGTTTGTACTCAAACATAGTGCCGCTTTGTCAATGAGCTCATCCACCGACCGTGTCGTAATCAGCATCTGATTGACATCCGCCACCGTTCGTAAAATACTTCTAAGATATTTTTCGTTGAGATACGCCTCTTCAAGTTTTATGCTTTTGTCATATAAATGCTGCGTTTTTTCGCGGATTTTATCTTCTAAAGTGCTATTGAGTGTTTCCAATTCCTGCTGCGTATCATTTAATTTTGAATTGATTCTCGCTATGTACAGCGTAACCGTAAAAGAGAGTAATAGAAAGAATCCCGCAATGATGATATACGTACCGTATTCTTCGAAAATATACAAAAACACATCTTCTCTGAGATGTTTATAGGGTCCCATTCCAAGTTCTTTAAGACACTCATGGATACTTTGATAATCGAGCGGTATCGTCCATCCCAATGACTTTGATGCACGTGCGGCTTCGGACTCTTCCCCCATTGAGATTAAGGCGACGGCCACCCTTTCCGCCAAAGCGCTTGAGGTATGTTTCGTCGTTGCTATCGGCCATTCGGGATAGAGCCGTGTACTTACTTGATAATAAAAATCGGGATAGTTCTTTTGATTTAAAACGGTGAAATCGTTGATATCAATTTTTCCGTCGCTTGCCATCCTCTCTAACGTATCGGTACGCACCGTACCGGCCTCGGCTTTCCCGTCGCGGACAGCATTGACGACCGCTTCATGGGTACCGTAAAAGGTTGTTTTTAAGTCGTTTTGATAGATGTTTTTCTCTTTAAGTTCCCTCAGCGCCATTATCCAGCCGCCGAATGACTCCTCATTAACCGCCGCGAATTTTTTATTTTTTATATCTTCGACGTGATCAATAGTCCCATTCGCCGTACGTTTAAAAATAACGCCGCCAAATTCCATTTGTACTTTGCCGTTAAAGCCTCTATTTTTTAGTGTTGCGACTCTCGAAATTCCGTACCGGCTCTCCAAATCGACGTAATAGGCTGAATTAGTGATGACAAAATTTATTTTCTTATCTCGTAAATAAGGAGGGAATTCTTCAAAACGAAGCGGGACGATTTTAAAATCGTACTCCGGAATTTTTTCATTCAGATATTCAGCGGTCGGATCCCACATACTGTGGGTCGATGCATAGTTTTTATGAGCCAGTACTCCGATACGCACACTCTCTTTCGCACTTATCGTACTGCTAAAAAACGACAAATAGATCAAAAACGATAAAAAATATATGAGTGTTTTCATCCGTTCATTATAGCTTATATTTACTTTCCGGTCTACAACACATTTGATTAGAATCGATCGGATTTGAAAAAAGAATTTACGGGATAAAAATAAAATGGGAGGGAAATGCCCCGAAGGGGCAAGAGAGAAGAGGTATCTTAGCTGTTACGCTTTTTGATAATCTCGTCTGCAACGTTACGTGGAACTTCTTCGTAGTGATCGAATTCCATAGAGTAACTTGCACGTCCTTGTGTCGCTGAACGAAGGTCAGTTGAGTAACCGAACATTTCAGACAACGGTACGAACGCGTCAACAATTTTGTTACCAGAACGGTCACCCATGTTGTTTACTTGTCCGCGGCGGCGGTTAAGGTCACCGATAACGTCACCCATAAAGTTTTCAGGAACTTCAACTTCAACTTTCATCATAGGCTCAAGGATAGCAGGGTTCGCTTTACGCGCAGCCTCTTTGAATCCCATAGATGCAGCAAGTTTAAACGCCATCTCATTCGAGTCAACCTCATGGTAAGAACCGTCATACAATGCAACTTCAACGTCCTCGATCGGATAACCTGCAAGAACACCTTTTTGCATCGCTTCTTTACACCCTTTTTCAACTGCAGGGATATACTCTTTCGGAATAACCCCACCTTTGATTTCGTTGTGGAAGATATAACCTGTACCAGGTACGCCCGGCTTAACACGAATATAAACGTGACCGAATTGTCCGCGTCCACCCGATTGTTTCGCATATTTGTACTCTTGGCTGACTTCGTTACGGATAGATTCACGGTATGCAACCTGAGGTGCACCCACTTCCGCTTCAACTTTGAACTCACGGAACATACGGTCAACAAGGATCTCTAGGTGAAGCTCACCCATACCGCTGATGATTGTTTGTCCTGTTTCTTCGTCAGTGTGAACACGGAACGATGGATCTTCCGCAGCGAGTTTTGCAAGAGCGATACCCATTTTTTCTTGGTCAGCTTTTGTTTTAGGCTCAACCGCAACCGAGATAACCGGTTCAGGGAAGTGCATACGCTCTAGAACGATGCGATCGCTTTCGTCACACAAAGTATCTCCGGTAGTTGTGTCTTTAAGACCTACAACCGCACCGATTTCACCTGCGTAAAGCGCTTTGATCTCTTCACGTTTGTTCGCATGCATTTTAACGATACGTCCGATACGCTCTTTTTTACCTTTGATGGTATTGATCGCATATGAACCTGACTCAAGAACACCGCGGTACATACGTACGAATGTCAATTGTCCTACGAACGGGTCGGTCATAATTTTGAACGCAAGACCGGCGAACGGAGCATCATCACGTGATTCAACTTCTACTTCTACCTCTTCGTCGTCCTCTTTAGTACCTTTGATCGCCGCAACTTCCAATGGAGACGGAAGGTAATCAACAACCGCGTCAAGAAGGGTTTGTACCCCTTTGTTTTTGAACGCAGTTCCGCATGTCATAGGGATGATTTCCATTTTAAGACATCCGGCTTTGATCCCGCGCATAATCTCTTCGTTTGAAAGTTCACCCTCTTCGAAGAATTTCTCCATCAAAGTATCGTCACCTTCAGCTGCCGCTTCCATCATGCGTGCACGATAGTCGTTTGCTTTTTCAACCAAATCAGCAGGGATCTCTTCTTCACGGTAGTTTGAACCCATTGCAGCGTCATCATCCCAAAGGATCGCTTTCATTTTAACGAGATCGATGATCCCTTTAAATTGATCTTCCGCACCGATTGGAAGTTGGATAGGTACCGGATTCGCTTTAAGGCGGTTACGGATTTGTTCTTCTACGTTGTAGAAATCAGCACCGATACGGTCCATTTTGTTTACGAAAACCATACGAGGTACACCGTAACGGTTTGCTTGACGCCATACTGTTTCAGATTGTGGTTGAACCCCACCAACTGCACAGAATACCGCTACAGCACCGTCAAGTACACGCATAGAACGCTCAACTTCAATGGTGAAGTCAACGTGGCCCGGAGTATCGATGATGTTGATTTGTTTGCCCAACCATTCACAAGTTGTCGCAGCAGAAGTAATGGTAATACCACGTTCTTGCTCTTGCTCCATCCAGTCCATAGTTGCAGCACCTTCGTGAACCTCACCGATTTTGTGTGATACACCGGTGTAGAACAAGATACGCTCAGTTGTTGTCGTTTTACCCGCGTCGATGTGAGCGGCGATACCGATGTTTCTTACGTCTTCAAGTTTATGGGATCTTGCCATGATAATAGCCCTTAATAGAGTTTATAGTGGATAGGAAAATGATAACCCGTGATGGGTTATCAAAGGGTTACAATAATCTTACCAGCGATAGTGAGCAAACGCTTTGTTCGCTTCAGCCATTTTGTAAGTATCTTCTTTCTTTTTGAACGCTGTACCTTTGTCGTTTGCAGCATCTGATAATTCATTTGCCAAACGCTCTGCCATAGTGCGCTCGTTACGTTTGCGTGCCGCATCGGTTAACCAGCGGATAGCAAGAGAAAGTTGGCGTACAGGACGAACTTCTACTGGAACTTGGTAGGTCGCTCCACCCACACGGCGGCTTTTTACTTCGATAACTGGTTTGATGTTCTCAATCGCAGCGTTGAATACTTCGATACCTGTTTTTTCACCACGTGAACCCATGATATCCAATGCACCGTACATGATTTTCTCAGCGGTACTTTTTTTACCGTCCCACATGATTTTATTGATGAATTTCGTCAATACTTTTGAACCATGAACCGGGTCAGGCATAATTTCGCGAACGGGCGCTTTTCTTCTTCTCATAATGTTTCCTTCAATGTTGTTTCATTTACTCAAAATACGGTCATCAGAAACCGAATCTTGTCAGACTAGTTGATTATTTTTTAGCCTTAGCTTTTTTCGTTCCGTATTTAGAACGAGATACTTTACGGTCTTTAACACCCGCAGTATCGAGAGCACCACGTACGATATGGTATTTAACCCCTGGTAAGTCTTTTACACGGCCGCCGCGAACAAGAACGATAGAGTGCTCTTGCAAGTTGTGACCCTCACCACCGATATAACTAATAACTTCAAACCCTGAAGTCAAACGAACTTTAGCAACTTTACGAAGCGCCGAGTTCGGTTTTTTAGGGGTTGTAGTATATACACGAGTACATACACCACGACGTTGTGGGCATGACACCAAAGCGGGTGATTTTGATTTTTTCACTACCGCTTGTCGCTCTTTACGAATAAGTTGGTTGATTGTTGGCACACAATCTCCTTTGTTGAATTGTTCCAGTAGAATATATAATCCGCTCATGACGAGGGGACTAATAAACGCGCAATGGTATCCATTTTTTGATTAAATATAGCTTATTTTAAGGAATTTGTAAGAGAGGTGGAAAAGAGGGTTTCCCGCCGAAGCAGGAAAGAAAAAAGGAGTCTTTAGTCTCCGAAAACCATTTTACGGTCTTTATAGATACCGGTACCGACCGGAATCGTGCGACCGATAATGACGTTCTCTTTAAGATCGGTCAAGTCATCGATTTTCGCTGAAACTGCCGCTTCAGTCAAGACTTTAGTCGTATCTTGGAACGATGCCGCTGAAATGATCGAGTCAGCACTGACCGCAGCACGGGTAATACCGACAAGGTACGGTTCAGCGATCGCAGGCTCTCCGCCGAGGCGAAGAATTTTTTCATTCTCGATTTTGAACTGTGCTTTAGAAACCACATCGCCCTCGATGAACTTAGTGTCACCGGAGCGGAGGATTTTGATCTGACGCAACATCTGAGTAAAGATAACTTCGATGTGTTTGTCGGCGATATTAACCCCTTGACGGCGGTAAACTTGCTGTACTTCGCTGACAAGGTAGTTGTACAATGCTTTAACACCCAAGATTCTCAAAATCTCGTGAGAGCTGATGATACCGTCCGTCAAACGCTCGCCGGCGTGAACGAACTCACCCGGATGAACCAGTGCGACAAGATTTTTATCGACAAAGTACTCTTTGACCATTCCGTTGTCCGAAGTGATCAAGATACGCTCTTTTCCGCGAAGCGGTTTACCGAAGCTGACAACCCCGTCAAGCTCAGCGATAAGAGCGATCTCTTTAGGTTTACGCGCTTCGAAAAGCTCGGAAACCCGCGGAAGACCCCCGGTAATATCGCGTGATTTTTGTAGCGCTTTCGGCGTTCTTGCCAAGATATCGGCAACTTTCACTTCGGCACGGTCTTGTGCAAAAATCGCTGTTTTCGGTTCAACCGCATAACGGATGATTGAGCCGTCGTTCGCCGCAAGGACGATCGCCGGTTTGAATTCCGGTGCAACGTATTCGTTGATCATCAAACGGGTTTTTCCGGTCAATTCGTCGAACTGCTCAGACGCGGTAACTCCCGGGATAATATCTTCAAACGTGATAATACCGTCTGTCTCAGAGATAATAGGATTCGAATACGGATCCCACTCAGCGATAACGATTGATTCTTCTTTTGCCGGTTTCGCAATGATTGAATCGGCTTTAACCACTTCATTGTCGTTGATTTCGATGACTGAACCGCGAGCGATATAGTGACGGATCGCTTCACGATCTTCACCGTCGGCGACAACCGCGAAGAGACCTTTCTCTTCAACGCTGTATCCTTTGGTAATCTCGTGGTGACGCTCAAGATAATCGCCTTTGAGGAGATAGTATTTAACCGTCCCTTTCTCTTTTGCCAAAATCTTTTGCGTTACCGGTGCACCGTCTTTAACTTGGATCTCAGACGCGTACGGGATACGGTTAGGAACGTTCCATCCGTCTTTGATCGTTTCAACGATCGACTCATCCGCTTTCACGGCAGTGCCGCTCTCGTACGGAAGATAGAATTTACCTTCGATTTTACCGCTGACACCGGCAAGTTCATTCGGTTTTGCCACTTCATTTTTACGGAGTGTATAGCGAACGGTTTGGCTCTCGCCTTTAACGCTTACGATAACTTCGTCATGGATCGTTTGAATCTCTACGCTTCCGTTAAACGGAGCTTTGATCTTCGGTTCAACCAACAAGATCGCAGCATTACGACGGTTCGCAACGATTTGTTTACCCTCTTTTGAAAGGTAGGTTTTCATGTTGTAGTAACGGATGAAACCTTCTTTGGTTGCCACGACTTGGCGCTCTTCACGCGTACTTGACGCGGTTCCCCCGACGTGGAACGTACGGAGCGTCAACTGTGTCCCCGGCTCACCGATAGACTGAGCGGCGATAATACCGACCGCTTCACCCGGTTTGACGATTCCGCCGCTTCCGAGATTCAGACCGTAACAAAGGGCACATACGCCGTTTTCCGATTTACACGTTGTCGGAGTACGGATTTGTACCGCACGGATACCGGCTTCGATGATTTTAGACGCTTTGACCTCATCGATCAATGTCCCCTCAGAATAGAGGATCTCATTCGTGATCGGATCAATCGCGTCTTCCGCCAATACACGACCGTAAATACGGTCTTCTAGCGGCTCGATCAATTCATTACCGACAGAGATATCGGTCAATTCGATCCCCTCATGGGTACCGCAGTCGTGCTCTACGATTTTAACGTTTTGAGCAACATCGACGAGTTTACGGGTCAAATAACCCGCATTCGCTGTTTTAAGAGCGGTATCCGCGAGACCTTTACGGGCACCGTGGGTTGAAATAAAGTACTCAAGGACGTTTAGACCCTCTTTAAAGTTTGAAATAATCGGCGTTTCAATAATCGAACCGTCCGGTTTCGCCATCAAACCACGCATACCGGCAAGCTGACGGATCTGAGCAGCAGATCCCCGCGCCCCAGAGTCCGCCATCATAAAGATCGAGTTGAATCCCTCTTTATCGTTTTTGATCAAATCCATCATTCCGCCCGCAACGGTATTATTCGTATCGGTCCAGACGTCAATGATTTTATTATAACGTTCCTGCTCAGTTAAAAGACCCGCTTCGAATTGTTTTTGGATCTCTTTAACACGGTTTTTAGAGCTTATAATCAGCCCTGCTTTCATTTCAGGAATAATGATATCTGCGATAGAGATCGATACACCCGATTTAGTTGCATATTTAAAACCGAGATTTTTCAGATCATCCAAGAATCCGGCTGTTACCGCTATACCGCCGTGTTTATTGACATAGTCAACCAACGCGGAGATGTTTTTCTTTTTCATTACAACGTTCCACAGTTCCGCAGGAACGAATGATGGAAGGATCGATTGAAGAATCATACGTCCAGCAGTCGTGTGGATCACACGTCCGTCAACACGGGTACGAACTTTTGCGTGCAAATCAAGTGCATTATGCTCTAGTGCGATCATAATCTCATCAACGTTGCTGAAAAGCTTGTTTGACCCTTTTACATCGTTTTTGCCGAGTGTCAAATAATAAAGACCCAAGACCATATCCTGTGAAGGGGTTGCAATCGCTTTACCCGATGCAGGAAGCAAAATATTCATAGAAGAGAGCATCAATACTTTACACTCAGCAATCGCTTCAGCGCTCAGTGGTACGTGAACCGCCATTTGGTCACCGTCGAAGTCCGCATTGAACGCCGCACAAACAAGCGGGTGCAATTGGATTGCTTTACCGTCGATCAGTTTCGGGTGAAACGCTTGGATCGAAAGTTTGTGAAGCGTAGGCGCACGGTTAAGCATAACCGGATACCCCTCAACGATTTCAGCAAGACACTCCCAAACTTCGTTGGTTTTCTCTTCGATCATTTTTTTCGCCGCTTTAACGGTCGTCGCGTACCCTTTGTCTTCGAGTTTTGCGATCAAATGCGGTTTGAATAGCTCCAATGCCATTTGTTTCGGCAATCCGCACTGATCCATTTGAAGGTTAGGTCCGACAACGATAACCGAACGTCCCGAGAAGTCAACACGTTTACCGAGAAGGTTTTGACGGAAACGTCCTTGTTTACCTTTGATGATCTCAGAGAGTGATTTCAACGGACGTTTGTTCGCCCCTTTAACCGCATTTGCACGACGGCCGTTGTCGAACAACGCATCCACCGCTTCTTGAAGCATACGTTTTTCGTTGCGTACGATAATTTCCGGTGCTTCAAGTTCGATAAGACGTTTCAAACGCTGGTTACGGTTGATTACACGGCGATAAAGGTCATTGACATCCGATACCGCGAATTTTCCGCCATCTAAGCTCACCAACGGGCGAAGTTCAGGAGGAAGAACCGGCAATGCGGTTAGCATCATCCACGCAGGATTGTTCCCTGAGTTCAAGAACGACTCGATAACTTTCAAACGTTTAACGATCGTTTTACGTTTTGCTTCAGAGTTTGTCCCCGCAACTTCTTCTTTCAAAGCTGAGAAAAGATCAACCAAGTCAAGTTCGTCAAGCAATTCGCGGACCGCAGATCCCCCCATTTCAGCTGAGAAACCGCTGTCTCCGTAGCGTTGTACGAGAGTGCGGTATTGTTCTTCGTTCAATACATCGTATTTAAGTACCGCAGAAGTTTGCTCACCGTCATAGTATGCTTCTCCGCCGTTTTTAACGATATACGCTTCGTAATACAATACGCGCTCAAGGTCTTTCATCTTCACGCCGAGCAACGTACCGATACGGCTCGGAAGTGAGCTGACATACCAGATATGCGCTACCGGAGTAACGAGGTCAATGTGTCCCATACGGGTACGGCGAACTTTTGCCGAGGTTACTTCAACCCCACATTTTTCACAAATAACGCCTTTATAGCGCATTTTTTTGTATTTTCCGCACAAACATTCGTAGTCACGAACCGGTCCGAAAATTTTGGCACAAAACAATCCGTCACGTTCCGGTTTAAGGGTACGGTAGTTGATGGTTTCTGGTTTTTTAACTTCACCGTGGCTCCATGAGAGAACTCTCTCGGGAGACGCGAGTCGAAATTGGATTTGTTTAATATCGACTGGGCGATTTTCTTCCGTTACGGCAACCGGTACTAATTTACTCATTGTCATCCACCTCGTCAAAAATCTCAATATCAAGCGCCAATGATTGGAGCTCTTTGGTTAATACGAAGAGTGTTTCAGGGATACCTGATGCTGGTACACTCTCCCCTTTAGTAATCGCTTTGTATGCACGAACACGTCCGTCGACATCATCCGATTTAATCGTCAACATCTCTTTAAGAACAGCAGAAGCACCGTATGCTTCAAGAGCCCATACTTCCATCTCCCCGAAACGTTGTCCACCGAACAGCGCTTTTCCTCCGACCGGTTGTTGAGTAACAAGTGAGTATGGTCCGGTTGAACGGGCATGCACTTTTTCATCAACCAAGTGATGGAGTTTGAGCATGTACATGTAACCGACGTTAACACGCTCTTTCATTTGATCACCGGTTTTACCGTCGAACAAGACCATTTTGCCGTCAGTGTCAAGTTTTGCCAACTCGAAAAGTTTTGCGAATTCTGCTTCGGTAACCCCTTCGAAAATAGGAGTTGCGAACTTAACCCCTTTTGACCAGTCTTGTGCATAGCCAAGAAGCGTTTGATCATCCATCTCGCCAAGTACTTTAACTGCGTTCATAAGACCCGCTACATCAGCAAAAGAGATCATTTTAGTACGTAACTCAGAGATAAACTCTTTTTGTTTCGCTTCGAAAATATCTTGAATTTGGAACCCGAGTTCTTTACCGACCATACCGAGGTGCATCTCAAGGATTTGCCCGATATTCATACGAGACGGAACCCCGAGCGGATTCAAACAAACGTCGACTGAACGTCCGTTTGCCATGTACGGCATGTCAACTTGAGGAACGATCGTAGAAACGATACCTTTGTTCCCGTGACGCCCCGCCATTTTATCCCCGACTTTTAGTTTACGTTTCGTTGCGATATAAACTTTTACGAATTTAACAACACCGTTTGGAAGGATGTCGTCTTTTTCCAAGATAGAGAGTTTTTCTTCGTGTTCGTCACGGAATTTTTTCTTCTCTTTTTGGAAATGGTTTTTCGTTTGGTTATATTTTTCTTGAATATCGTCGCTGAATGCTTTAACAACGTTATTCATCGCAAAGCGGTTAACCTCTTTAAGATCATCGCCTTTTACAAATTCCCCTGCTTTATACTCGTTACCGTTAATGCTGACATCGCTGAGCAACGGATGTTTTGTGAGCAATGATATGATTCGGAGCATCTCCTCTTTGTCGATCATCAATAGACGGTCGTAATGCTCGCGCTCGAGTTCGTCACGCTCTTGTTTTTCAAGCTCTAACGTACGAGGATCTTTGTCATACCCTTTTTTGGTGAAGACTTTAACGTCAACGACAACCCCTTCCATACTCGGCGTACAGTAGAGTGATTTGTTAACGACGTGACCCGCTTTTTCACCGAAGATAGCGCGTAGCAAGCGCTCTTCCGGAGTCGGTTTTACTTCACCCTTCGGAGAAACTTTACCGACAAGGATCATTCCGCCTTTAACATAGGTACCGATTTTTACGATACCGCTGTCATCGAGGTGAGCGAGTTCATCGTCACGAACATTCGGAATGTCACGGGTAATCTCTTCAACACCGTGTTTAAGCTCGCGCGCTTCCGCCTCTTTCTCATAAATATGAACCGAAGTAAATGCATCTTCTCGGATCATACGTTCAGACATAACGATCGCATCCTCGAAGTTATATCCGTTCCACGGCATGAACGCTACGAGAGCATTGATACCCAGAGCCAATTCACCTTTATCCATGTTCGGACCGTCAGCGATGATTTGTCCTTTGGTTACCATTTGCCCTTGTTTGACAATCGGTTTTTGCAAGAACGTCGTATTTTGGTTCGTACGAAGATTTTTTTGCAACGGATAATAATCGATAAACGTTCCGTCTTCGTCTTCGCCCATGATATAAATATGCTTGGAGTCGACTTTTTCGACTATACCGCTTCGTTCAGCTTTAACACATTCCCATGAGTCACGGGCTACGAGTTTTTCAACTCCTGTTCCGACCATCGGCGCTTCAGGACGCAACAACGGTACCGCTTGACGTTGCATGTTCGATCCCATCAATGCACGGTTCGCGTCATCGTGTTCCAAGAACGGAATCAAGCTTGCCGCAACACCGACAACCATATGCGGAGTCAAATCACGAAGCTCACAATCTTTTGGTGAAACAAGCGGATATTCACCATCTTGACGTGTTTCAACCAAGTCATCAAGGAAATTACCTTTGTCATCGATACGGCTTGATGCCGCAGCAATAACTTTTCCCTCTTCTTGAGTAGCTGTCAAATAGACAACCTCAGAAGTTACAACACCGTCTTTAACAACGTTATACGGAGCTTCGATAAATCCGTGCTCATTAACTTTTGAATAGGTCGCCAACGTATTGATCAAACCGATGTTTTGTCCCTCAGGAGTCTCAATCGGACAGATACGACCGTAGTGAGTCGGGTGAACGTCACGCACTTCAAATCCGGCACGCTCTTTGACAAGACCGCCTTCCCCGAGTGCCGACAGACGTCGTTTATGGGTGACTTCCGACAACGGGTTCGTTTGGTCCATAAATTGTGACAATTGTCCGCCGCTGAAAAACTCCATGATCGTTGACGTAATCATTTTCGAGTTTATCAAGTCGTGTGGCATCAATTCTGTCGTCGGTCCGCTCATCGTGCTCAGTTTGTCTTTGATCGCTTTTTGCATTTTGACAAGACCGTTGTGAAGCTCGTTACCGAGTAGTTCACCGATAGAACGGATACGTCGGTTACCGAGGTGGTCACGGTCATCGATGTGCCCTTGGCCGTTTTTGACTTTAACGACGTATTTAACCGTGTTAATAATATCTTCATTAGTCAAAACAGTTACATACTCAGGAATGTTAAGTCCGAGTTTGTGATTCATTTTCATACGGCCGACGCGTGTCAAATCATAACGTTCAGGATCGAAGAACAATTGATTGACGAACACTTTCGCCGCTTCTTTCGTTACAGGTTCACCCGGGCGCATTACTTTGTAAATACGGATCGCCGCAAGATCGTTTTCATCTTCGATGATTTCGGTTTGACGAAGCAATTTCAAAGAATCGGCATCAGCAATGAATGCATTGATAATAGCGCTGTCATACCCTTCTGCAAGGTCATTGGCGATAACGAACTCTTTGACACCCGCTTCAACCATTTTTTTGAGTTTCGTCTCATCCAATTGCGTCATCGTATCAAACATGACTTCACCGGTCTCAGTGTCGATAATCGGTTCAGCCAAATGGCGTTCGATCAATGTTTCAATCGGGTACTGGATCGCTTTAACACCCTCAGAGATCAATTTCTCCGCTTTTTTAGTCGAAAGGCGTTTTCCAGCCGCAACAAGCAGTTTGCCCTCAGAGTCGATAAGATCATAACCGAGTCGTCCCGCAAATTGTTCCGGATCGAAATCCATCAAATATTTATTCTCTTCGACACGGATCTTTTGCAGTGGATAGAACATTTTTAGAATGTCTTGTTTGCTGTATCCGAGTGCACGGAACATGATCGTAACAGGAACTTTACGGCGTTTATTGATACGCATGTAAAGGATGTCTTTCGGATCGTACTCAAAATAGAGCCATGAACCACGGTCAGGGATAATCTGACCGGTAAAAATCATTTTGCTTCCGGCAGTGGTTGATTCTTCTTCTTTGAAGATAACCCCCGGTGAACGGTGAAGCTGATTAACAACGACACGCTCGACACCGTTGATAACGAACGACGTACGATCGGTCATCAAAGGGATGTCACGGATAAAGATTGTTTGTTCTTTGATATCTTTTACACCGGTTTTTTCTTTGGTGTTTTCATCACGGTCCCAAATCATAAGGCGTGTTTTCATACGCAGTGATACCGAATAGGTCAATCCGCGTTCCATACATTCGCGTACGGTGTACTTTGGACGGCCTACTTCTGAGCCGAGATATTCAAGAGAAAGACGGTTTTGAGAATCATGAATCGGGAATACCGATTGGAAAACGCGCTCGATACCGCTTTTAGTACGATCTTTTTGATCCAACATCAAAAATGATTCGTAAGAACTTTGTTGAAGTTGTAACAAATTCGGTACTTCAATTTGCTGGGGAGTTTTCGCGAAATCTACGCGTAAGCGGTTTCCGGAGTGAAGAGTGTTTAACATAGGCTACCTCAGTCGAAGTTTTTGATCCCATAGGGATAAGTGCAAAGTCTATAAGTCGAGCGTCCCCGACCCTATAACGACGTATGGGCACTTTACGAAGAAGCTAAAATCCGCTTCGTAAAGTGCCCTGTGGGAGGTGGAGGCGAAGATGCCTCCAATCATGATGATTATTTGATTTCGACGACAGCGCCAGCTTCTTCAAGCTCTTTTTTCGCTGCTTCAGCATCTTGTTTAGAGATACCTTCTTTAAGAGTTGTAGGAGCGCCTTCAACTGCATCTTTAGCCTCTTTAAGACCAAGACCTGTCATCGCACGTACTACTTTAATAACGTTGATTTTTTTGTCACCACCGTCTTTCAAGATAACGTCGAATTCAGTTTTTTCTTCTTCAGCAGCGCCAGCAGCAGCTACTGCTCCACCAGCAACCGCTACCGGTTGAGCAGATACTCCGAATTTTTCTTCGAATTCTTTTACAAGCTCAGAAAGCTCGAGGACAGAAAGGTTTGAGATAAACTCAAGAACGTCTTGTTTTGTAACAGCCATTGTAATTCTCCTATTAGAATTTTTATTTTATGCCGATAATTTCATCGGTTGTTTTTCAAAGCAGCACTTACGCTGCTTCTTCTTCTTTTTTACGTTTAAGCGCATCGAGTCCGATTGTAAAGTTGCGAACCGGTCCCATCCATACAGATGCGAGCATTCCAAGCAACTCTTCGCGTCCCGGAAGGGTAGCGAACGCACGTACTTTTTTCTCATCAGCAGCTTGACCGTCGATGTATGCCGTGCGGATAACAAATTTATCATTCGCTTTAGCAAAATCAACCGCAGTTTTAGAAGCAGCGATAGCATCGCTTCCCCAGATGAAAATGTTAGTATCTTTAATTTCGATACCTGACATCTCTGCATTGTTAAGAGCGATAGTCGCAAGCGTATTTTTTACAACTTGTACTTTTGCGTCTTTTTCACGAGCAATTTTACGGAGTGCTTCGAGTTCAGACACTGCCAAACCGCGATAGTCACACATAATTACCGCTGCAGAAGATTTAAACTCTGTAGTCAAAGTGCTAACAATCTCAGATTTCTGTGATTTATTCATAGTTTCTCCTTTCCAGACATAACTTCAAGCGGGGCGGAGTGACTCCGATTAAGGCCTAAGCCCCCTACTGTCTTAAGTCCATAAGATAAAGTCGGGTATCCGTTGATTAACGGATATCCAAAAGTTCTTGTGTTTCGAATTTGATCGCCGGGCTCATTGTTAATGAAAGAGCGGCATTTTTGATATAGCGACCTTTAGCAGTCGACGGTTTAGCACGGTTGATAGCACCGACAAACGCTTTGATGTTTTCAGCGATTTTATCAGTGTCGAAACTCACTTTACCGATACCGGCATGGATGTTCCCTTTTTTGTCAACACGGAAGTTTACTTGTCCGCCTTTAACGTTACTAACCGCTTTTGCGATATCTGCAGTTACAGTTCCTGTTTTAGGATTCGGCATCATCCCTTTTGGCCCGAGGATACGTCCTACTTGACCGACAAGACCCATACAATCCGGTGCAGCGACAACGATATCGAAGTTGATGTTACCTGCTTTGATTTGTTCTACCAAATCTTCAGCACCGACGATGTCAGCACCCGCGTTTTTAGCTTCGTCTACTTTTGCACCTTTTGCGAAAACCGCAACACGAACCACTTTTCCTGTACCGTGAGGAAGCACAACGGCACCACGGATCATTTGGTCAGCGTGACGAGGGTCAACACCAAGATTCAAAGCAATTTCGACTGTTTCGTCAAATTTTGCAGATTTAAGCTCTTTAACAAACGCAGCAGCGTCTGCTACAGAGTAGCTTTTTGACATATCAATTTTTTCACTTAGTTGTTTATAGCGTTTTCCAGCCATTTGAATTCTCCAATATTAGAATCTGCCGCAAGGTTTAGCCTCTTTGCGGTCGAAGAGTTATGTAGAATTAATCTACGATATCAACACCCATTGAACGGCATGATCCAGCAATAGTTGCAGCTGCAGCATCGACGTCGTCTGTGTTCATATCTTGAATTTTTTGCTTAACGATTTCCATCAATTGAGCTTTAGTGATTTTACCCACTTTGTTTTTCATCGGATTATCAGTCCCTTTTTTAAGACCGGCTGCTTTCATGATGAGAGCAGAAGCCGGAGGCTGTTTTGTGATGAAAGAGAACGTTTTATCCGCATATACAGTAATAACAACAGGGAGTTTGAAACCTGCCTTATCTTTTGTACGCTCGTTGAACGCCTTACAAAATTCCATGATGTTAACACCACGTTGACCGAGTGCTGGTCCAACCGGAGGGGCTGGATTAGCAGCGCCGGCTTGTACTTGCAACTTGATGTAGCCCGTAATTTTCTTTGCCATTTGTGCTTCCTTTTTTTGAGATTAAATAATTTTTTCGACTTGAGTGTACGAAATATCAACCGGAGTACTACGTCCGAAGATAGAGACATTGAGTTTCAATGTTCCATGTTCCAAGTCGTACTCATCCACTGTACCGGTAAAGTTCGCGAACGGACCGTCCACGATACGAACCATCTCACCGTTATCGAAGAATACTTTCGGTTTCGGCGCCGAACGGTTCGTTACGCGGTCCAAAATAACCGCGATATCATTCTCACTTAGCGGAGTCGGCTTGTTAGACTCACCGATAAATCCAGCTACGCGCGGCAACGATTGGATACGGTGCTGCAATTCGATAGATAGATCCATGTTTGCAAACACATAACCTGAATACAATGAGCGCTCCGTGATCTTTTTCTTGCCGTTTTTAACTTCGATTACATCTTCCGTCGGTACGATGACTTCGGTAATCACGTCTTGAAGATTGTTTTCAGCGATGATGTTTTCGATAGCGGCTTTAACGCTGCGCTCACTACCGGCATATGTTTGAATCGAGTACCAACGATGTGCCATGTATTTTCCTTAACTCAAAATTGCCGAAACAGTTGAAGACATGATAAAATCTACCAATGCCAAGAACAATACGACGAACGTAACGACAGCGATAACAGCAATAAATGCTTGTTTTACTTGCGGTTTTGTCGGGAAAATAACTTTTGCAAGTTCCATTTTCGCATTGTGAATGGTTTGACTTAATGTATTTTTCATTTATTGTATCCTCAGGACATTTCCAACGACTAACGCTCTAGAGCATCATTCGTCAAAAATGGGTGGCAGGCCAGGAGGGATTCGAACCCCCAACAATCGGATTTGGAATCCGGCGCTCTACCATTGGAACTACTGACCTATAAAAACCCTCCGAAGAGGGAACTAATGATTAAAGTTTTGCTTCTTTATGAACCGTGTGCTCACGGCAAAATTTACAAAACTTACGTACTGAGAATTTCTCAGTGTGAGTTTTTTTGTTTTTACTAGTGTGATAGTTACGTCGAGTACACTTCTCACACGCTAAATGGATATTTTCACGCATGTTTTACCTTATTAATCCAACCGCAAGGGTTGGGGGAAATTATGCAAGGATTTTAGAAACAACCCCAGCACCGACAGTACGTCCACCTTCACGGATAGCGAAGCGAGTACCCTCTTCCATCGCGATCGGATGGATCAATTCAGCAACAATTTTAACGTTGTCACCTGGCATAACCATTTCAGTACCTTCTTGCAAAGTGATTGCACCCGTTACGTCAGTTGTACGAACGTAGAATTGTGGGCGGTAACCGTTGAAGAATGGAGTATGACGTCCACCCTCTTCTTTGCTCAATACGTAAATCTCTGCCTCAAATTTTGTGTGAGGAGTGATTGATTTAGGCTTACAAAGAACTTGTCCACGCTCAACATCTTCTTTTTTAGTACCACGGAGAAGAAGACCACAGTTGTCACCCGCTTCACCCATTTCCATTTCTTTACGGAACATTTCAACACCGGTTACGGTAGTTGTTTGTGTATCACGGATACCAACGATCTCGATAGTTTCACCGATTTTGATTGTACCACGCTCGATACGACCAGTAACAACAGTTCCACGACCAGAGATAGAGAAAACGTCCTCTACCGGCATCAAGAAATCTTTATCAGTTTCACGGATTGGTTGTGGGATATAACGATCCACTTCCGCCATCAATTTTTGAATTTTTGCTGACCACTCACCAAGAGTACCAGTTTTTGCTTCTTCAAGAGCTTTAAGAGCAGAACCAGCTACGATTGGAGTATCGTCACCCGGGAAATCATAAGTGTCAAGAAGTTCACGAATTTCCATCTCAACAAGCTCAAGAAGTTCTTCGTCATCAACCATATCTTCTTTGTTCATGAAAACAACGATGTATGGAACACCGACTTGTTTAGAAAGAAGGATGTGCTCACGTGTTTGTGGCATCGGGCCGTCCGCTGCAGATACAACTAGGATAGCGCCGTCCATTTGTGCAGCACCGGTAATCATGTTTTTAACATAGTCGGCATGCCCAGGACAGTCAACGTGTGCATAGTGACGGTTGTCTGTTTCGTACTCAACGTGTGAAGTAGCGATCGTGATACCGCGTTCGCGCTCTTCAGGAGCGTTATCGATTTGATCGTAATCCATCATTGCAGCACCGTTTGTTACTGCAAGAACAGCTGTAATTGCTGCTGTCAATGTAGTTTTACCGTGGTCAACGTGACCGATTGTACCAATGTTACAGTGTGGTTTATTACGCGTAAACTTTTCTTTTGCCATAGTGTCCTCCGACGATGTGTGTAAATGAATTTGGAATTATACCAAAAAACAGCTGAAATAGCTTTCAAGCTTTCAAAAAAATTACAAAATTATTACTGGAGCTCACGAGCGGATTTGAACCGCCGACCTCTTCCTTACCAAGGAAGTGCTCTACCCCTGAGCCACGTGAGCATAAAACAATGATAAAATTATATTTTGGAAGCTTAAAAACTATTTTACGTTTTAAGGTAATGATGAAGTAGTAATTATGAAATGTATACTTCAGCTCCCAGTGGAGCGGGAAACGAGACTCGAACTCGCGACATTCAGCTTGGAAGGCTGACGCTCTAGCCAACTGAGCTATTCCCGCAGATGGTGGTGAGAGAAGGATTCGAACCTTCGAAGATAAAAATCAGCAGATTTACAGTCTGCCCTCGTTGGCCACTTGAGTATCTCACCACGGCCATAATCTGGTCTAACACTGATAAATGTAATGCGTTCCGATTTCATTCAATGGTGCCGGCACGAGGATTTGAACCCCGGGCCTATTGATTACAAATCAATTGCTCTAGCCAACTGAGCTATGCCGGCATTGGTGAAATGGAGCCGAAATTATATACACTCTTTTCTAAAATGTCAAGCTTATTTGAAAGAAAATTAAACAATTGTGTAAACAATCTCTTTTTTCTTTTTTGTCTCGAGTATTTCACGCACAATCAATCCGTCGATATTCATCCCTAAAAGCTCTTGAACGGATGAAATTTGATGCTTTGCCGCTTCACGCAATACAATCCCGCGATACGCTTTTGCCCAGTGGCTCACCACTTTTCCCTCTTTCAAAAACTTCAATGTCACGTACGGCTGGGACGGTGTATAGAATTTATCGTAGAACCCTGCACGCAGGTCCAGTATCTCCTGATCAGCAATCAACGCATCCAAAGCGGAGCTGAAATACTCTTTGTAATGTTTCTCGGGAGCAAATAACCCTATCGCCGAACCTTGTTTGAGTTTGTAATCCGGTATCGGATCACCTGCGTGGATCGGACCGAACAGATTTGAAAAGAGTATTGCCGTCGTATCGATATAGTTTTGAGCCTCTATCCCTAGCGATGAATAAGCCAGATAATCATATGCCACTCCGTCATAACGCTCAATCGCTTTCATGGTCGGCATGCTCGCAAAAGAGTTTCTAAAGCGCTCATACTCTTTGGTGTCTTTGATTCCAAACAGCTCATAGAGCTGCTCATCGCTTCCGTTTTGGGTCAGCTTTTCATATTGTTCGATCACTTCGAGTCGTTTGGGATAAAGGTGGGGGAAAAGGAGACTCTCGGAATTCAAAGAAGGAAGATTCCCCCCTTCCCGTTTTCCTTCGCTCGGCGAAAAAAGAATTATCATGGTTTTATCTCATTTTAAATAGAGTATTTAAAAGCGCGGTTTACTGCGCGTGGGCCCGCAGCCGAAGCGAACCCAGTGTTAACGTAGCTAAAGGGGCTTTGCTCCTTTAGCGTATAAAATCAATAATACGCGGCGATAATGGCGTAGCTGAGGAAGAACATCATGTGCGATGCCCCCTCAAAGTAGTTGGTCTCCCCCTCATCCGTCGTTTTCCAGACCAAAAGAATCGTCAACAGCAATGCACCGATTTGGAGCGGATTAAAATCGAGGGTGAGATTGATCCCCGAAAAGTACGCCAGCATCATTAAAATCGGAACCGTCAGAATAATCGATACCGTCGATGCCCCCATCGCAATATTGACAACCCGCTGAATCTGATCATTGCGGGCTGCACGTACGGCGGTAAAAATCTCCGGGGACACACTGATAATCGCAATAACCAATCCGGCAAGGCCGGCCGATATCCCGTGTTCTCTGGCGATGACGACACCGTTTCCGGCAAATATCTCGGCACCGAACGCGATAATGGCTATAAAGCCGAAGATGGCGATAAAATTAATCGGAGTACTTAGATGTTCGAAAATATAATCGCTCGATTCGTTTTCATCGATCTCTCCATCTTCCTCTTCTTGGAGTTTGCGCTTCAGACGAAAAAAACGGCTTCGAGCCGTTGCTTTGAAAAAGTGTGTATGGGTTCGGGTTTGAAAGATAAAAATAATAATATAAAAAAGAAGCAGGACACCCGCGATCAAATGGCTCACATGGGTCAATGAAGCCATACCGTTATCCGTATGGCTTAACAGTCCCGGAACCAACAGGGCGCTGGAAGCGACAAACAAAACGGTACTGTACGCACTGGAGGTCTCTTTGTTATGCTGCTGCTGCGTATAGGCCAGCCCCCCTAAAAAAACGGCTAGACCGAGTAAAACGTTCAAATCGACGATAACCGCAGAGATTATCCCCCCCTTGACCGTTTCCAAAACTTCCGGCGAATGACGTACTTCAAGCAAAATAACGTACAATAAGATGATTTCTACCGCAACGGCACTGAAGGTAAGGACAAAACTGCCGTAAGGTTCATGAAGCCGTTCTGAGAGGATGTCGGCTACTTCGGCAACCGTTAAGGAGAGTGCCGCAATCCCTATCGCGGCGAATAATGTCGAGAGTGAAGATTCTTGCTGCGCATTGAACATGACTGCTAGAGCAATGGAGGCTACACCGATAAAAATGTCCCAATAATCTTCAATAAAATAGCGTATCCGCCTATCCAATTCTTTATCCTTTGTAGGTAATAGTGTTAGAGAATCATACCATAATTACAGGAATGATCAAATCCAACCTTTTCGTTTGAAAATGTATACCGGCAAGATCGATGAAATTACCATCATACAAATTGAGAGTACATAACCGTATTTCCAATGCAGTTCCGGCAGAAAATCAAAGTTCATCCCATAAATACTCGCTATCAAGGTAGGTGGGAGAAACACGACATTAACGATCGTAAACATTTTAATAACTTTATTCTGTTCAATGCTCAAAACGCCGACGAAAATATTTTGAAGATAATCGAGCCGTTCAAAATTAAAGTCGGTATAGTCGATCAAGGATTTAATATCTTTTAACATGACCGTAACATCATGCTTAAGTGAATGTTTGTACTTGGTCGACTTCAAAAATGAGCTCAAAATACGCTGCTTGTCATTAAGATTTTCACGAATCTGCATGTTCAAATCTTCCAATGACGAAATGCGTCCCAATATCTCTTCATCTTCATTAGTATAATCGGTCAAAACATGTTTGCGGACACGCGTAATGTCTTTTGCCAGCTTTTCGATGATATCGGCATCGGCATCAATCCGGATATCTAGAATTTGACAAAAAATATCGTATCCCGTTTCAAACTGCTTCGGAGTAGCAAAAAATTTTCGGTTAAACTCATCAAATGTATACAGATTCGTATAGCGGATCGAAATCAATATCTCTTTAAAAAGGATAAACGATACCGTTTCATTATGGGAACTTTCTCTGCTGCTTACTAAAAAATAACTGTTGATTTCGATACGGTCGTTCTCTTCCCAGTAACGGGAACTGATTTCAATCTCTTCGGTCTCTTGTTTAGTCGGAAATTTGATATTAAATGTGTTTTCGATAAAAATAATCTCATCATAGGTCGGCATAAGCATATCGATCCAGATCACTTTTTCGATAACATCTCCGTCGAGCTCCGACATCGTATCGATAAATGCAATTGCGTTTTCATTGCGGACATAACATTTAATCATTTATTCCTCCTTTCGCAAATCGCTCTTTATACGAGCATTTTTGGCATAGCTCCTCGCTGCAAATCCCTTTGGAAAACCCATCGGTTATTGTTTTGGAGCGTTTTGATGTCAGAATTTTACCCAAATTTGTCTCGTTCAGGTTACCTAGTTCCATTATCCCCTCGCTATCCAGACAACACGGTACGACTCTGCCGTCGGCAAGAATAGCGATTTGCTTGCTCAAGCCTTGGCAATAGCCATGCGAAGAAGTTGAATTCTCAAGATGAGGCCATTCAAAATAACGGTCAAAATGGAGAAGTATTTTGGATGCCAGCCGGATTGACTGACGCTCGCCGCTGATGGCTGAAGCTATCATCCCCTCTTCAAGAGAAAAGTGATTTTCGAGAAGCTTGAACAATGTTTCATTAAAAATCTTCTCACTGTGAACATCATCCAAATTCCAAAGGCGAAGATTGATAAAAAAATCTTCGGAACGCGAAAGCTTTTCATCACACAGTGCCAATATAGGTTCCATATACGTTTCAAAGCTTCCGGAGACGCTGTTTTTATTAAAACTGTTTAGCGAAATATTGATCTGACGAAGCGCGGGGTGAAAAAGCGCCTCTCGCCGAACGGCGTCGAGATAAAATCCGCTGGTGGTGATCATCACTTTCAAACCGGCATCATGGGCAACATCGAGATACTCTCTTACATTGCTCAATACCATCGGATCGCCCATTACATGAAGGGCTATCTCATCGGTGAATTCTTTAAGCTGTTCAACCTCCGTTTGGAAAAAAGCCAACGGCATTGTCAACGTAGGTTGATTTTTGGGAGGACAAAAACTGCAGGATAAGCCGCAGATATTGGTGATTTCAACATAGGCACGGCTGAATTTCATTATAATTCCTTTATGCAAACCTTAGACACCATTAACCAAACACTCAGCACCAACGATGCGGTGATGCTCTATTTTAGTGCACCTACCTGCAACGTTTGCCATGCCCTAAAACCCAAACTCGTTGAAGCGATTACTGATCAATTCCCTACGTTTGTGATAGAGAGTATCGATATTTCGCAAACTCCCGAAATTGCTTCACACTTTAGCGTTTTTACTATTCCGACGGTGCTTGTCTTTTTTCAAGGGAGAGAGTTTTTACGCAAAAGCCGACACATGAGTGTCGGTGAAGTCATCGATTCTATAGAACGGCCTTATAACCTTATGGTAGGAAACTGACAATTCCGGCCGTCACGGCCACATTGAGTGACTCGACCCCGCGATACATCGGGATAGATACACTAAGAGTTGATGCGCACATCACCGCGTCGCTTACCCCCTCGGATTCATTTCCCAATACAAAAACGGCACGCGGGGGGATTTTCAACGAATGGATATCCGCAGATGCGTGCGATGAGAGGGTGATAATCGCCGCATCTTTCAGCCCTAAAATTTCAGACAAATCCTCACAATAATAGATCGGGATCTTAAAGAGTGTCCCCGCAGATGCTTTCATCACGAGCGGAGAGAGCTTGGTACTGTTACGCCGTGGCAGTACGATACCGTCAATCTTGCTCGCGGCGGCTGAGCGGACGATCATCCCGAGATTTTGGGGATTGTTGATCCCGTCTAACGCCAAAAGTCGAAAAGAAGCCGGAAGATCCGTTTCGATTTTAGAGGCACTGCGGTAATTTTGGCTGACGACGTCAATCGCAACCCCTTGATCCTGAGCGCTGTTTTTAGAGATGCGGGACAATGCCTCTTTGGTATGGTATTTGATCTCCACACCCCGCATTTCGGCCAAAGCCATAATCTCCTCAATCGTCTCGTCGCTTCGGTTGCTTTTGGAAAGATGCAGTTTATGAATCTGAACCGCATCGTCACGTAGCACTTCAACCGCAACATTGCGACCGTATAGAGTAATCAACGAATCAAAGAAACGCTTTTTTTCAAGATACTCGGCAGAATCTTGCATTAGATTTTAGCCGCAATAGCTTGTGCACTGAATCCGAATTTCTCAAACAATCTATCCGCAGGTGCACTCGCACCGAATCCGTCCATCGCCGCGACGGTTTCAGCGAACCGATACCACTCAAGACCGCGCGCCGCTTCGATCGCGACACGTTTCGTTCCCGGTTTAATAATGGAATCAAGATAGCTTTGCGGCTGTTCTAACAACAGATCAAAACACGGCACACTCACAACGTTTGCCGCGACTCCGCGTGATGAGAGAAGCTCCGCCGTCTCAATTGCCAAGCCAACCTCAGAACCTGATGCCATTAGTGTCACAGTCGCATCAGCACGCTCGATGAGGAGATAGCCGCCGTTTTCAACATCCCCGCGAACCGCTGAGGGAAGAATCGGAAGATTTTGGCGTGAACAGACGAACGCGGACGGAGACTCTTTCATGCTGAGCGCTTTTTTCCAACATTTGACATTTTCCGCACCGTCCGCAGGACGATAGACATAAAAGTTCGGCAATGCTCTAAACTGACTCAAATGTTCGATCGGCTGGTGGGTAGGTCCGTCTTCACCGACACCGATGCTGTCGTGTGTCCAGATAAAGAAGTGCTGGATTCCGCTCAACGCCGCAATACGGGCTGATGGTTTGAGGTAATCGCTGAACACGAAAAAGGTTGCACTAAACGGCATCAACGGCCCGTACAATGCCATTGCATTCGTAATCGACGCCATTGCATGTTCACGAATACCGAAATGGATATTTTTACCCTTCGGGAAATCGCCCATATTGGCAAGTTCGGTTTTATTAGACGGTCCCAGGTCGGCAGATCCGCCCAAAAATCCCGGAATCGCTTTGGCAATCGCATTCAAAATGATCCCGTTGGTGTTACGGGTCGCATCCGCTTTTTCAAACGTCGGCCATTGGATGCGGGAGAAATCCGGGTTAAGAAGCTGCTCATACGCTTCATTTTGTTCAACCAACGGAAGCTCTTTAATGCGGTGGTTCCACTCGCGCTCCGCCAAATCCCCTTTTTCGATCGCACAACGGAAACGCTCCAACACATCCGCATCGACATGAAATGTTTTTTCAGGATCGAAGCCCGCTGCACTTTTAGCCGTTTTGATGACATCATGCCCGAGCGGCGCACCGTGCGCATGATGAGAACCTTCCATTTTACCGCCCCCTTTGGCGATAACGGTATTGGCGATAATAAGAACAGGACGCTTGATTGTTTTCGCTTGAGTCAACGCACCGTCGATTTCGTCGAAATTATGACCGTCGATTTCCAAAACTGCCCAGTTTTGAGATTCAAAACGATCTCGCATATTTTCGCTGAGGCTGAGTTCGGTAGATCCCTCGATCGTAATACGGTTTGAATCGTAAATCAATACGAGATTATCAAGCCCCATGTGACCGGCAATCGAACATGCTTCGTAGCTGATCCCCTCTTCCAAGTCGCCGTCTCCGCACAGACAGTAAACGTTATGATCGATCAATTCGGCTGTTTCAGAGTTCACTTTGTTACCGACATACGCCGAAGCCATCGCGAAACCGACCGCATTAGCGATCCCCTGGCCCAAAGGACCCGTTGTGATCTCAACCCCGGCCGTGTGTCCGTATTCCGGATGCCCCGGCGTCGCAGAATCAAGCTGACGGAAGTTTTTAAGATCATCAATCTCCAAACCGTATCCCCACAGATAGTAGAGTGAATAGATCAAACCGGTTCCATGTCCTCCGGAAAATACCAAACGGTCGCGATTAAGCCATTTCGGATTGCGCGGATTGTGGTTCATGTGCTCCGAGAGAACAACCGCGATATCCGCCAATCCCATCGGTGCGCCCGGATGTCCTGAATTAGCCTGTTGAACCATGTCTGCCGCTAAAAAGCGGATCGTATCTGCCATTTTTTGGCGCATTGCATTACTCATCGTTTAATCCTTGTGTCGGTTAATGTAGTGGTTAAGTGTTGGTGACAATTCACGCTGCAAATTCTCATCAAAACTCGTCATTTGGCGGTTTATTTTATCCGCTAAACTATTTGCCTCTTCCATGGCTCGCTCAAATCCGAGAAGCGTCACAAAACTGTTTTTTGCCTGATCGTTGTTGGTTGTCTTACCCGCCTGCTCATCATTTTGGGTCACATCCAGAATGTCGTCTTGAATCTGAAACAGCAATCCCAGATCGATTCCGAAATCGTAAAGCTCTTGAGCCATATCATCACGACCGACAATGAAAGCACCCATTTGAAGCGCGGCGGCGATCAGTTTTCCCGTTTTGTGGATATGAAGCATCTTCACCTGATCGAGTTCTAAACGAAAGTTTTCAAAATGACAATCAATCGCTTGGCCCAGAACCATCCCCTCTACTCCGCCGTTATGGGCAAGGGAGCGGACCAGTTTTACGATAACCCGATCAGCGAACGGAGCATTGGAGAGGACTTCAAAGGCATAGGTGTTAAGGGCGTCTCCCGCCAAAATCGCACTCACTTCGTCATACGTTTTGTGCAACGTCGGAATCCCGCGGCGCAGGTCGGCATTGTCCATAGCCGGTAAATCGTCATGAATCAAAGAATAGGTGTGAAGCAGCTCAATGGCCAATGCCGCATGATAAGCACTTTGAATCAACAGGGGATTATAGGCTCGTACGACTCCCAAAAGGAGCGCCGGTCGAAACCGTTTTCCCCCTCCGATAAGCATTTGTCGTAATGAGTTTTCATAATGGGGGTGAAAGCTTGGTGCACTCGGAAGATGTGACCCTAAGAATGTTTCAAACTGCTCCATCGTTATCCCACTATTTTTTAGCGAAATAGTAACATGAGGGAGCTTATATCTTCTCGATTACATCGGTGATGGCATTCTCATCATCGACTAATACCACGGTCGGTTTGTAATTTTCCAGTTCGGCATCATTATACGTTGCATAGGCGACGATAATAATCTTGTCCCCTTTGTGCACTTTACGTGCCGCCGCACCGTTTAGACAGATGTCGCGCTTGCCTCGTTCACCAAGAATGATGTAGGTTGAAAAACGCTCACCGTTATTAATGTTGAGAATTTCCACTTTTTGACCTACACGCATTTTCGAAGCTTCCAATAGCTCTTCATCAACAGTGATCGAGCCGACGTAATTAAGGTTGGCATCGGTGACCGTAGCACGGTGAATTTTACTGTAGAGCATTTCGATGAGCATTGTTTAGCGTCCCATTTGCTTCATCATGTCTGCAGGGGTGATCGGTGCATCCCAAAGCTCTGCAGGAATCACATACTCTTGTACCACTTCGCCGCCGATAATATGACGATCAATGATCTCATTGATTTTCTCTTTAGTGAGTCCCGCGTACATAACATGACCCGGTTCTACAAGCATAATCGGTCCGACATTACAACGATTCATACATGACGTACGAATCGGCTGTACCGTTGCAATAAGCCCTTTTTGCATCAATGTCTGCGCTAAGTGCTGAAAAATGTCCTGCGTATGCGGATTGACACAGCTCGGTTTCGGCATTCCCGGAGGGGAACTTTGTTCGCATTTAAAAATATAAAACGCCGGTTGAGGAAGACCCATCGGCTACTCCTTTGAATTCGGTGGCATGATGCACCTAAAATAATAACGGCATTATAGCCAAAATAAAATCCCCAAGTTTAAGCTTCCTTATACAGCTGTCCTGTTTAAGGGGCAATTTAGGGAAGATTAGAGTGTTGCTAAAAGTTCTTTTGCGACAACACGGTCATCAAACGGCAGATGCTGATCGTAAATAATCTGCGACGTTTCATCCCCTTTGCCCAAAATCAAAACCACTTCATCGCCGCTGCGCTCTTTAAGCGCCTGTGCGATTGCACTGCGGCGATTGACATCGACGTAGACATTGGATTTATCTTCAATACCTGCGAGGATATCTTCTATAATCGCATCGGGATCTTCAAAACGCGGATTATCGCTGGTAACGTATACTTTTTTTGCATACGCAACGGCAACTTTCCCCATCAAAGGTCGCTTTGTCCGGTCGCGATCGCCCCCTGCACCGAATACGACTAAAACTTCCTTCTCTTTAAGAGCATTCAGTACCTGTTCCATCCCATCGGGCGTATGGGCGAAATCGACAATCACCAGAGGGGATTCGCTGACCACTTCCATCCGTCCGCTGACTCCGCCGAAGTTTTCGACGACATCGGCAATTTTTTCCAGGCTCTCTTCGGTTACCAAATGGACCGCAGCCATCGCCGCGGTGATATTGTAGAGGTTGAAAAATCCGTGCAATGAGGATACAAACGGAACATGATCCTCAAAGTATTTCAGCACGCCGCTCACGCCGTTGTTCAGCGAATAGGCAATGATTTTATAGGTAGCAGGGTTTTCGACTCCGTAGGTAAAAGCGTTTTTGAAATTAAACTCTGCCTTCGGCTCATCTTTATTGATCAGTTTTTTCGATTCATCTTGGAAAAAAAGATTTTTGATACGGGTATACTCTTCGATACTCTCGTGGTAATCGAGATGATCTTGGGTGATATTGGTCAAAATCTTCAACGCGAACGTAATTCCCGCAATCCTCCCCTGCTCTATCGCATGCGAGCTCACTTCCATGACAAAATATTCGCATCCCGATGCAATCGCCTGTGCCATATGGCGGTAGGTATTAAGCACCGTCGGCGTCGTAAGCGTTTTTCCCTCGACGGGCGCGTCATTCATAAAAAATCCGCGCGTTCCCTGCATGGCCGCTTTGTGGCCTAAATCAAGCAAAAGAGAATAAATAGCACTTGCGGTCGTCGTTTTTCCGTTTGTTCCCGTAATGCCGATAACACGGATTCGATCCAACCCGAAAACGTTCCAACACTCATCCGGCGTTACAACCGAATGCGCTCCGCGTGAGATCGCATCCTCTTTATATTTCTCGTTTTGTTTGGTCAAAAGGAATGCACATTCATTGCCGCAGTCATTGGAGTTTTCGCTTATATAGCGGTACGGCTGGCCTTGAACCTCAATTTTCAATGTTCTTACCTTTGGCTAAGCGACGCAATAAATTACGAAGCTGTCGGTCGTTCGGGTAAACTCCGAGTGCACTTTCAAGGTAACTCAGTGCCATCTCTTGATACCCGTGATCGATAAGATTGTCCAGGAAATCGACAAAATCTTCTTTTTCGGTGATAATGACGCGTGTCGAAAACATGATATTCTCAAAAATACGATTAAAATCGCTGTCATTCTCGACCAGCTCTTTAAATTCCGTATACATAATACCGTCTTCGTAATCCAAGCGCGATTTCATCGTTTCCTGGAAAAGTCCGGCTAATTGATCGAGGGTCCCGTCCATTGTCTGCAAAATCTCAGAAATTACCGTATCCGCCGTCTCAGTGTCTTCACTTCGTAAAATAGTATAATAATCAAACAACGCCTCTCCGGCACTCTCACCGCTCATTGCCATGTCTGAGAGAATAGCTCCGTTATAAGCCTCTTTTGAATCAGGATAATCTTTTAGCACCAATGAATAATCACGTAACGCTTCGCTGTATTGTCCCGCCAAAAAAAGTTCATTCGCTTGTTTGAGGGCTTTGGTCATATTGATAGTTTTCATGTTATTAATCCCTCCTCTGTATTTTCTAATATCGGCTCAATTCACATTAATTATAATGCATCGATTTGATGTTCCATCCCATGCGGTACGTTAATCACCGTCAATTCCGGATGAATATCCATCCGGAGCTGACGTTCTACTCCGTATTTTAGCGTATTGCCGCTGCTTGAACATCCAATGCATGCACCTTGTAACTGTACATAAATTGTTCCATTTTTTACACCCAAAAACACTATATCGCCGCCGTCTAGTGCCAAAGTCGGTCGTATTTTATCAATTACATTCCGCACAGGCTGTATTAATTCTTCGTCACTGAATGGGATCATGGCTATCATACCTTTTAAAGCTCAAATATTGCGTTATAGTATAAGAAGTGTACTAAACATGTACTAATGCGAAAAGGATAGTTTTCGAGTGAAGCTCGATTTAAGGGGTTTGGTATTGAACTCGTTAAACGAGTTCAATGTACGCCATCGGTGTAGCATCACCGCGACGGATACGAGTTTTAACGATACGGGTGTAACCACCGTTGCGATCGTTATATTTTGGTGCAACTTCGTTGAGAAGTTGTTTTGTAGCTTCTTTGTTTTGCAATACAGCAAACACAGAACGATGTGCGTTAGCATCACCGGCACGTGCAGTTGTAATCAATTTTTCAGCAAATGAACGAAGTTCTTTTGCTTTGATCAACGTAGTTTCAATTTTACCGTGTTCAATCAACGCAATGCTAAGATTAGTCAACAAAGCTTCACGATGTGCGCTTGTTCGGCCTAGCTTGCGGTATCCGTGACGATGTCTCATGAGATACTTCCTATAATGGTTTAAAGCTTATTCAGCTTCGATTTTCTTTTTGATAGCGCTGATAAGATCATCAGCCAAATCTTGCCCTACAGTATAACCGTACTCAGTGATTTTTTCTAAAATCTCTTCAAACGATTTTTTTCCTAGGTTTTTGACCTCTTTCAAATCATTTTGGCTCATCATAACGATCTCACCGATGTATTTGATGTTCGAGCGGTCCAAACAGTTGAAACTGCGTGCGCTCAAACCAAGGTCTTCAATGCGGGCACCCAAACGTTTAAGTTCCGGATGCTCATCCCCGCGCTCAGCTGCGGCAGGAGCTTTGATGCTCACTTCGCTGTTGAACACAGCCATTTGAGCATACATTACTTCCAACGCGTTTTTAAACGCATCGACCGGAGAAATTTGTCCGTCAGTAGCAATATTGATTACCACTTTTTCGAAATTCGGGTTGTCTTCAACCAAAACATTTTCGATCGCGTATGTTGCACGGCGTACCGGCGTAAAATACGCATCCAATGCAATATATCCATCACCCAAAATATCCCGTACATCTTCGCTCGGAGCATATCCGATACCTTGATGAATTTTAACGCTGAAAGTCAACGTAGCATCTTCATTCAAAGTCGCCAAAAACGCATTCGGGGTTACCACTTCGACATCATCATTATCCAAATCACTTCCATGGATTTCACAAGGGCCTGCGAAACTGTAAGTGATCTCTTTCTCTTTAAGGCCGTTTTTTAATTTGAAACGGATCCCTTTGAGGTTAATGATAAAATCCGAAATGTCTTCGAGCATACCGCGCACAGAGTCAAACTCATGCTTAGCACCCTCAATTTTAATACCGATCGGTGCGAATCCGACCGAACTGCTTAGCAAAAAGCGGCGAATCGGATGGGCGAGTGAAACCGCAAATCCGGTTTCAAACGGATAAGCAATGATGTTTGCTTCATTCGCGCTGATTTGCTCGACGACAAACTCTTTCGGAAGAAGCGGTGATGTCTTAATTTTTTTCATGCTGAACGCCCTTTCTTTAATGATTATTTCGAGTAAAGCTCGACGATTAGACGTTCTTCTACAGGGATAACAACCTCTTCACGCTCTGGAAGACGTGTGAAAATACCGAACGCTTTATCTTGATCGATGTCAACCCATGCCGCAAGACCGGTTTGGTTGGTCAACTCAATCGCGCGAACGATTTGGTTGTTCTTTTTACTTTTCTCATGGATTTCCACTTTTTGGCCCGGTTTAACACGGTATGACGGGATGTCAACACGTTTACCGTCAACCAATACGTGACCGTGGTTTACCAATTGGCGTGCGAAACGACGAGTCGTTGCAAATCCCATACGGTAAACAACGTTATCAAGACGCTGCTCAAGAAGCATAACCAAGTTCGTACCGGTGTTACCAGTGCGACGTTTTGCTTCACCGAACAATGAACGCATTTGTTTTTCACTCAAACCGTACATAAATTTCGCTTTTTGTTTTTCGCGAAGCTGTGTACCGTACTCAGAGATTTTTGTACGACGTTGACCGTGTTGGCCAGGTCCGTACGGACGTTTGTCAAGGGCACTTTTACCTGCAAGACGACGCTCACCTTTTAATCCAAGGCTTACACCGAATCTTCTTTCGATTTTTTCTACGGGTCCTCTATATCTTGCCATTACAAACCTCCTTACACGCGTCGGCGCTTAGGCGCACGACATCCATTGTGTGGTAGCGGAGTAACGTCTTTCATGAAAGAAACACGTAGACCTTCGATCGCACCTACACTTTTAACTGCTGTTTCACGACCAGAACCTGGTCCTTGAACTTTAATTCCCACTTCTTTGATACCGTGGACCATTGCTTTTTCCATCGCTGATTCTACCGCTTGTTGAGCAGCAAAAGGAGTCGATTTTTTAGAACCTTTGAAACCAAGGGCACCGGCTGAGCTCCATGCGATCATGTTACCCATTTCATCTGTTACCGTTACAAGGGTATTGTTGAATGAAGCCAAGATATGTACGATACCTCGTGCAATATTCTTCTTTACGATTTTTTTACGGGTTGCTTTTCTTTTTGCCATACTCTAATCCCTTACTTTGTGGCTGAGCCGACGGTTTTCTTTTTACCTTTGCGCGTACGAGCATTGGTTTTGGTTTTTTGACCACGGCATGGGAGACCTTTACGGTGACGAAGACCACGGTAAGAACCGAGATCCATCAACGCTTTAATATCCATAGCAACTTGTTTGCGAAGGTCACCTTCTACAGCGATTCCGCTGCTTCGGATCTCTTTAGCGATTGTAGCCGCTTCATCTTCGCTTAGTTCGAATACACGCTTGTTGTAATCGAGTCCTGTTGCATCCAAAATTTTGCGTGAAGTATGTAAACCGATACCGTAGATATAGGTTAATGCATATTCCAAACGTTTTTTCTTAGGTAAGTCCACACCAGCAATACGTGCCATGCTTATCCTTGTCTTTGTTTATGTTTTGGGGTTTTGCAGATTACGCGAACAATCCCTTTGCGCTTGATGACTTTACAATCATCGCACATTTTCTTCACTGAAGAACGTACTTTCATCGGTAGGCTCCGTTGATTTAAATCACTTGCTTTTCGTAGGTGAGATTGATCTCACCAATACTTGTAACTACGATTGAACGCAGTTATAAACATTCAATTCTATTTGTCCGAAAGGGCAAAGTGGACGCGTATGATACAGTAAAGAAGGTTAAATTTTTATTAAGGTATAAAAGAGAAGAATGATACAAAATCGTCTTTAGACGATTCGTATCATAAATGGGGATTCTAAAACCGCGTCTAATGTTTCTAGTTTTGCCATTAAACCGTGCAAAGCACGCTCAGTCGCTTCGTGGGTAGCAAAGAGCAAATGGGCGCATTCCGTTTCGGACGGGCGCTGAATGACCGCTTCGATAGAGATCGATTCATCGGCAAAAAGGCTAGTGATTTTTGCCAAAATGCCCGGTTTATCGGAAACACGAAGACGAAGATAATATTTGGATCGGATATCCTCGCTGTTTTTAAGCCGTAAACCCTCTTCAAGCGGATGGTTAAATCCGAGCATCGGAGAACGTTTCCCCGAACGGACGATATCGATGATATTAGCCACCACGGCACTCGCCGTCGCATTCCCGCCGGCACCCGGGCCGTAATAGAGGGTTTCGCCCACACGGTCGCCGACGACACTGATACCGTTCAAGACACCGTCGATTTTTGCGATCATCGCATCTTCTTTAACCAATGCCGCATGAACACGTAGCTCAACTTCCGCATCATCGCGTTTGGCAATACCCAAAAGTTTGATCGTGTAGCCGAACTCTTTGGCGAAAGCGATGTCCGCAGGGGTAATCCCCTCGATCCCCTCAATCAAGATCTCTTCGGGTTTCGCATCGATTCCGTATGCGATGGATGCGAGGATAAGAAGTTTATGTGCCGCATCGAATCCGCCGATATCAAAGGTCGGATCGGCTTCGGCATATCCCAGGGCTTGTGCTTCGGCTAGAACCTCGGCAAACGGTGTCCCCTCATTCATCATTTTCGTCAGCATAAAATTACACGTTCCGTTCATAATCCCCATGATAGAGAGGATATGATTCGCCGACAAACCGTCGCGCAAGGCATTAATGATCGGGATCCCCCCCGCGACACTCGCTTCGAATTCAAACGGAATATCTCCGGCAATCTCTTGAAGCTCATAACGGTGGTAGGCCAAAAGGGCTTTATTGGCGGTAACGACCGCTTTTCCGTTTTGAAGCGCTTTTTTGACGACGGCAAGAGGAAGCTCTATTCCCCCCATTAGTTCCACAACAATGTCAATTTCAGGGTCATCAACTATATCATACGGATTTTGCGACATCGCGATGGAGAGGTCCGAAACCTTGGAAAGATCGCGTACGACTCCACTTTTCACACAGATCTCATCGCCTGAACGCGCGGTAATAATCGATTTATTCTCTTCTAATATCTGTACGACGGCACGCCCTACCGTACCGACACCGATAACACCGATGCGTGTCACTCAGCACCCTTATCGCAACTCAATGTACTTAAAAACTGCTTGATGTTTTTTGCCGCTTGTCGGATACGCTGATCGTTTTCGATCAAAGCGATACGGACATACTCATCGCCGTAATCGCCGAATCCGATCCCCGGAGCTACGGCGACATTCGCTTCCACCAAGAGGCGTTTTGAGAATTCTAGGCTTCCCATATGAATCGCGCATTCGGGTATTTTAGCCCACACAAACATCGATGCCTGATTTCGGCGAATCGGCCATCCGGCACGGTTAAAAGCATCCAAGAGGACATTTTGACGATGATCGTATTTATCCGTGATCTCCTGAACACAAGTTTGATCCCCGGTAAGGGCAATCGTCGCGGCAACCTGAATCGGAGTGAACATCCCGTAATCGAGCCAGCTCTTGATCTTTTGCAATGCGCCGATCAGTTTGGCATTACCCACGAAGAAACCGACACGCCATCCCGCCATGTTATAGCTTTTTGAGAGGGTAAACGCCTCTACCGCAACATCTTTTGCACCCGGGACAGAGAGAATTGAAGGTGTTTTATACCCGTCAAACGTCAGATCTCCGTATGCAATGTCGCTGATAACGTAAAAGCGTTCGCGCTTCGCCATCTCGACGACACGAACATAGAATTCCGGTGTTACCGTCGCCGTTGTCGGATTGTGCGGAAAGTTGACGACGAGATATTTCGGTTTCGGAAACGAGACATGAAATGCGTGCTCAAGACGCTCGAAAAAGAGGTCTTCGTCCACTTTGTAATCTTCATCAAACGGCAATTCCATTTTTTGAACGTTTCCGCCCGCCAAAATAAAACCGTATGAGTGGATCGGATAAGTCGGATCGGGAACGACGACAACATCGCCGGGATTCGTAATAGCATACGCCAGGTGGGCATACCCTTCTTTGGAACCCATCGTTGCAACCGCTTCGGTGTCCGGATCAAGATCGACGTCATAGCGGCGTTTGTACCAATCGCAAATGGCCTGACGAAGTTTCGGAATCCCTTTGGATACCGAATATCCGTGTGTTTTGGTTTTTTCTGCCGATTCAACCAATTTTTTGCGAATATGTTCAGGAGTATCTCCGTCAGGATTTCCCATACTGAAATCGATAACATCGGCACCGGCACGTCTGCGCGCCATTTTAAGTTCATTTACTTCAGCAAATACATATTTTGGAAGGCGTTTAATCCGGTCAAATTGGATTTCATCAAACATGGCTACAACCTGTGATTAAAAAATTGCGCCATTTTAGCATAAGAGGCTTAGTTTTAATATAATATCGATACTTATTGCACCGGATTCGTCGGCTCGATCCACATCCCCTCTTTGAGCATTTTCATCCCCTGTACATTGGAAACTTTGAGGTAATATGCTCCCTCCGGAACTTCGAGCTGAAACTCCTCTTTAGAATCTGCCGCCCTAAAAGAAGATATCAAATGCATAGATCGGTCTAATATTGCAATATCAGGATACCATTTTCCTATATATGGGGGCTGAATATGAATATGTTGCGCTTTCCCTATACGAAACCACTGCGCCGTATTAACATGTTTCAACTCAACACCCTCTTCTTGGAGCAGCAAAGTGTTCCAGACAGATCCTTGCGCGTCCAATGCCAAAGAAAGATCGCTCTTATCCAGAGAAATTTTTTCGACTTGAATTCCCTCGTTTTTGAGATTTTCGTCTAAACCGGAGATACTAAAAGGTTTATTGCCGATCGCAATTGCACTCAGTTCACCGGAATTATTTTGAAAATCGAATGAAACAATATCCAATTTATATCCGATAGCGTTAAATGCATGGGTAACGGTCCGTAAGCTTAAAATAGCTTCGCCCTTGAAAGTGATATGAGTATTGAAGGGCTCTCCGAAAAGAAGGAGAGGAAGAAAGAAAAGTGAGAGGAAGCGGTTCATTACCCTGTATTTACCAGTTTTTCCCGCCGTTGCGTTCCATAAACTCTTGTTGCGAAATTTGTTTCAAAGCCCCTTTTTCACCTATAAAGTGGACCGTATTTTTATCATTAAGCACTTTTTTTCCCTCACTAGAGGTGAGTTCTACCCTGCCGTGGCCTAAAACAATCAACAATGTTTTAGTCGGATCTATAATGATAGGATCTATGGTTATCCCTTGAATTTTTTTACCGCTTTCAAGATCGATTACTCCGTACCATACTTTGAATTGCGGAATGATGGCCATCTGCTGATCCGATGTTCCAGGGATCAAAATCTCGTTCTGCTGTGCAGGAACCGCAGACTGTACACTATTGGCTACACTTTGATTGGTTTCAACTTTTGCAAGCGGATCCGTAATATTGGTTTCATTTGTTTCGGCATTAGCCGTATCATTTTGTTCAACAACCTGAACAGACGATGTGGTAAGGTTCATCACATCTTCACTCGGGGCAGCCGACATTTTGCCCTGTAAGAAATATCCGCCGATCATCAAAATAATAATTAATACGGTTCCGGCGACAATCCATTTCGGTTTTGAGTTGGATGCTGCCTGCAAAATCACCGATTGTTTCGGAGCAAGGACGGTCGGATTGTTTTGGCAAAACAGCAAATATTCTTCTTTAATGCCACTAAGATCAATATCATACTCACGTTCTAAGATAGAAATATATCCCATAAACTGGACCCGCCCGATCTGAGCATAGGATTTTGTCAAAACCAACTCAATCTTATCGCGGGAAATATGGGTCCGTTCATGAATCTTTTCTGTCCCAAGAGCCTGTAAATCTTCGAACGTGTTGTATTGTTTCATCTCATTCTCTCCATCAAAATTGCGCCGGCAACACCGACATTCAAAGAATCAAAATCATGCGCCATCGGAATCGAAATACCGACATCAAGGCTTTTCTGGACTCTGCCGCTTAAGCCTTCCCCCTCATTACCCAAAACCAAGACCCGCTTTGCGGCAAAAGAAGCTTCACGAACGTCAACCCCGTCCATTACCGCTCCGTAAATCTGAAATCCTGATTGCTTCAGTTCATGCAATACATCATGAATATTGTGAATAATGACCAACGGAAGATCAAGGGCGGCCCCGCTGCTGGTACGGATCATCGCTTCGAGATTCGGGTCTTTAATCCCGCTGATAACCAACGCCTGAACCCCTAACGCATACGCGCTTCGGATAAGCGAACCGATATTTCCCATATCGGTAATCGAACTCAATACCACGATAAAATCGCATTTTTTAAGAAACGGGGAGGCGTACGGCACTACCTGAGAAATCTCGGCGATAAACCCCTGATGGTTCCCCCCCTTTACCATTGACTGCGCCGCTTTTTCGGGGATCCGCTTAATCTCAAAGCCCATTTTCATGAGCGACGAATACTCTTTTTTATCGAGCTCTTTTGCCAAATAGAGAACCTTAATACGCTCCCTGTGACGCTCTATTGCATAATAAACCGGTTGTTTTCCATAAATAATCATGAGGTATTATATCCTAAGATTTCATGAGGCGTGTATAGCATTCTTTGGGATTTTCACCCGTAATTTTGGCAATCAGTTTCGAAGCGGCTTTTTTGGGGATATCAAGTGCAAGAATATCCTGTTCACTCAACGATGAACTTTTCCCTTCCGAAGCTTCAATTACAACGACCCATTCCCCACGAATCTCTTTTTCCATTTGCAAAATCAATTCCGATGCGGTTCCCCGATAAAATTTCTGATACCTTTTCGTAAGCTCTTTGGCCAAAAAAATACGCCGTTCAGGAGCCGCAATACTCAGTTCGCTCAGTAATTTATCAAGACGCTTAGGTGATTCATAAAGTATTGTCGTATAACCGTTGAAAAGTGCTTCTTGCAGGGCAGATGATCTGTCGTTTCCTTTGTGGGGCAAAAAGCCGAAAAAAAGCATTTTGGTCTCCACAAATCCGCTGGCGACGAAGGCGGTCAATGCCGCGTTTGCCCCGGGTATTACATCATACGCAATTCCGTGATCGAGACAATAGCGAACCAGCATCTGTCCGGGGTCGCTGATCCCGGGCATCCCGGCATCACTGACATAGACAACGTTTTGGTCAAAAAAATCGGGGGTCAGCGAAGCGACAAATTCAGTTTCGTTATGGGAATGGAGACTGATAAACTTTGGATCACATGTTGTTAATTCGTAGCGTTCTTTAAGAAGATGAATCAGCTTTTTGGTTACACGGGTATCTTCGCATAGCAGTATCTGTGCCTGAGAAAGAGTTTCGAGGGAACGTAAAGAGATATCGGCGATATTACCGATAGGAGTTGGAACAAGAGACAGCATTGTTATTCTCAATTTCTGCCTCAAAGAGGCTAGTTCAGTGCCTTTTCGGCAAACGTAGCCAAAGGATTTTCTCCTTTGGCACTCAAATTATGAGTTAAGTGCGTAACGTTTTTTGAATTTATCGATACGACCTGCCGTATCTACTTGACGCTCAGAACCGGTAAAGAACGGGTGACATGCGTTGCAGATATCAACACGGATTGAATCTTTTGTGCTGGTTGTAGTGAATGTGTTGCCGCATGCGCAGCTTACTGAACATTCTACGATGTTCGGGTGAAGATCTTTTTTCATCAGTTTACCTTGTGATCGACGGCGTTGTACGTCGGTCTGTATAGTTTTATATCCGTACGGGGGCGGATAATTGAACGCGAATTATAACGAAAGAATTCTTTTTTTACAATAAGCGTGACGCAATCGCCACTGCAGCCGTCTCTGAGCGCAGAATCATCGGGGAGGGGAAAAGGCGGATTCGATGATTCGAAAACACTTTCCGCTCACTCTCGTCAAATCCCCCCTCGCATCCGATGACGACCGTCTCTATCGATTCGTCCGAACCGAGTACTTCACCGCCGAAATCCAATACCACGGCATCGTTATGCTCTTTTAAAAAGGTACTCATATTCGGCGATTCGGAGAGTTCGATCAGCGACGTCCGTCCGCACTGCATAATGGAACTCTCCATAATGCGTTTGTACCGCTCAAAATCAAGACGAAAATTTTGCTGAGACCTTCGGCAATGAATAAATGTGATTTTCGACACGCCAAGCTCCGTGAGCATCGGCAATGTTTTCTCAATCGTTTTCGGGTCAACCAGACACCATCCGATATGGAGCCGATGATTGCTTTCGCTCGGAGCATGGTGATGACTCTGCAATGAGAAATAGGCACACCGTCCGTCCGTCCGCTCCAAACGATAACGGTACTCTTCGTTTAATCGCTCGCGTGAACGAAAAGCGATCAAATCCCCCGCTTTATGGCGTCTCACCTTTATAAGGTATTTGTAATCGTCTCCCGAAACACTCAGTTCTTCTGCACCGACAGTATCGTGAAGGAGAAATTTCATTGCGCCATCATCCACAAGGTAATCGCGATTAATAAACTCATCTCTATACCCAAAAAGCGGAATGCTTTTTTCTTGTAAAGGGCAAATGCCCCCTCTTGGGTAATATCGGTTTTGCGCTTAAGTGTTTTATACCGCTTGGCTTCGAGAATAATCATCAGTATAGCAATCACGATCATCACACTATTAGCAAACGTAAAGTGAAGATGTTTAGCCGCCATCATCACCGCACCCGTAAAAAGGATTAAAGCGATAAGCGAGCTGGAAATCGGCATCACGATACGCATCCGCTTCGAATAACGGACAATATGATGGGAAAGGGACAACATAACGATGTTGAAAAGGACAACCCCCATCAAAACAATAACTCCGAAATAGTGGATATTCAATCCGGCTGTGTACATAGCTTCCATAAAGGGGATTTTACCTTAAATTGCCTATAATGACTCCCTAAATGTTCCTGATGCATGAATAATTAATGCATAATAAAGAGGAATACCCAAGGAGATAGAATGGCGATCAGCGTAGAAGAGGCACTGAAACTGATTTATACATTAGCGTTACCGACACAGACAGAAATTGTCCCGATCGAAAACGCTATCCATCGTGTCCTCTGCGAAACCATCACCGCTACCTATTCTCTCCCTTCCTTTGACAACTCTGCCATGGACGGCTATGCCGTTAGATCGGAAGATGCCGGCAAAACACTGATGCAGTCATGTACTATTTTTGCGGGAGACGGCAATGATATCCGAATGGTGGAAGATCAGTGCATCCGAATCATGACGGGAGCCAAAATACCGCAGGGGTGCGAAGCGATTGTCCCGATCGAAGAGGTGAGCGTTAACGGAAATCAGGTAACTCTGCCTGCTGTTATCAAACCCTCCCAGCATATCCGCCTCAAAGGCGAAGACATCCAATCGGGGATGGTACTGCTTGAGAAAGGGGTGATGCTTCATGCCCACCACATCTCTCTGCTCGCTTCTCAGGGGATTACCCATGTCAAACTCTATAGACGCCCCCGTGTCGCCCTCTTCTCGTCGGGCAATGAGCTGAAAATGCATTATGAAACGCTCGGAGCCAATCAGCTTTATAATACCAATACCCCGACCTTTGCGGCACGAACCGAGGAACTCGGATGCGACGTTATCTTTACCGGAACGGCAGAAGACACCCTAGAGTCGATCCAAGAGCATATCCACCGCTCTTTAAATGCCGATTTGATCATCACCTCCGGCGGAGTCAGTGTCGGAGATGCCGATTATACAAAAGAAGCATTTACCTCTTTGGGGTTTGAGACCGCTTTTGAATCGGTGGACATCAAACCGGGCAAACCGACAACCTTCGGCCGTATCGGCGATACCGTCATCCTCAATCTCCCCGGAAATCCTCTCGCCGCGGCATTGTGTTTTGAACTCTTCGGACAGAGTACGATTCTTTCCCTCAGCGGCCGAAGCGACAAATATCTCTCCACCATCACGACCCGAATCGGCGAACCGTTCAAAATGAAAAAAGGGAGACGTTCGCTGATCCCGGGATGGTTTAACGGGGAAAATTTCGTCCCTAGCCCTAAATTCGGTCCGGGGATGGTGTTGCCCCTCTCACGGGCCAACGCTTTTATGATGGTGGATGAAAAAGTAGAAGGATTTGAAGAGGGAGCAGCGGTTAAACTTATCCCGACACGCTGGTGTATGAGTTCAGACTCTCAAAACTCTTTGATAACGTTCTAAACGGTTTTCGGGTTCACAAACGGTTGCCCCGTTAATATTTTCTCCCATAACTGCGGATCGCTCCACCCTTCGCGCACTTCGTCGCTGAATGCTATCGCATCAAGCGGAATCGTCCCCATCAACTCCGAATAAGCATCTTCCTCGAACGCCTGAGCGTAACCCGTCTCCGTTTCGTGGACGATGATGCTGTGTAATTTCACACCTCTCTCGCCGTTGACCATCCGTGTCGACGAAAGGAGCCGATCGATCATCAAAAACAATACGCGGCTGAACTGTTCGCATGAGGGGGAAACGGGGAGGAGTACCCATCGGTTTGAGTGCTCTTTCATCGAAGCGATGTACTCCGCATCGTCTCCGTCCCAAATCGCGACGCCGTGATCGAAACTGTCGATGAGCTCTTTCATCCCCCGTTTCATAAGACCGAAGTCATAGACCATCTGTCCCTCATCGAGGTATTTGGATTCAAAGAGCACTTCGACTTTGTACGAATGGCCGTGTATCGAAGCGCGGCAGCGCTGCGTCGAACATCCGCGCACGACATGGGCGTTTTCAAATTTAAAAAGTTTACGGATTAGCATGATAAACCTTCTGATTTTGAAATCACAATGGCGTGACTTCAAGTGTTAAACGTATTATACCCCGTGATTCTGATCCCAGATACGTATATGAAGACGGTCGGAGTAGATAAAACCTCTGCGTTTGCAAAACTCGATGACCGCTTCGCAGTTCGCTTCAATATGGGCTTTGTCCCCGCCAAGCGGCATACAATAAACCGGCGTATAAGGATGTAATGCGATAATATCATCGATTTCCGATTCGATATGGCTCACGAGTGACGGTTCATCGACCGTGAATTTAAAAAAGCTCTCTTTTGCATGGGCGATGATCGTCCCGTATACTTCCGGTTTCACCCGTTTCTCCAACGGTTCGCCGCTGTTGGAGAGTTTGACGGAAAGGGCATACGTCGCCTGAGCGTAAAAAGGGTAGCGCTTAAAATCGGGAGCGATCGTCGCATTGGTCTCAAATGTTACCCGATGCCCGTGAGAGATCAGATACTCGATAAACTCGACAAAAATCGGCTCGTTTGCATAGATCAGCGGCTCTCCGCCTGTGAGCACGACATCCACGTGGGGAGGAAGACGATAACCGTTCATAATCCAGATCAGGCTTTGCAGCTCTTCGATCTCCATCCACATCTCACCGAAAGCCTTGCGGTCAACCGCATAAACGGTATCACACCCGAGAATCTCCGACCCGTCCGGTGCACTCTCACGGCACCCGAATCCTTCACATTTGAGGTTGCATCCGCCAAAGCGGAAAAAGAGCGACGGTACCCCCGTGTATTTCCCCTCACCCTGAACGGAGTAAAAATGTTCAACTAAATAAAGCATCTCATCCCCCGGTTTCGTAAAACGCGCGATTGGACTGTTCGGTATCCCCTTCGCTCCAGCGGTTTTTTTCGGGCTTGGTCCGTATAACCTCTTTAAGAACCGATGCCGCCTCTTTGATATCACCACGGCGAACCGCATCTCGGATCGACATTGCTTCGTCAAAATAAAGACACGGGATCAGATTTCCCTCCGCCGTGAGACGGATACGGTTGCATTTGGTGCAAAAATCGTCTTTATGCGGTTCGATAATCCCGAATTCATAACCGTCGTCGAGTTTATAATAGTGTGAGGGGGAGTGGCCGTCAAACCCTTCGTCTTCATAGCGGTAACGGCTTCCGATGATATTAAGTAGTTCAGGGCTCTGCATCCCTTTAATATTGACCTCGGCGTGCACATTTTCCATGTACTCGATAAAACGGACGACCATGCCGCGCTCTTTGCAGTATTCTAAGACGTCGAGCACTTCGCCCTCGTTCATCCCTTTCATCGGAACCATATTTACTTTAACCTTGAAACCGACTTTCAAAGCCTCTTCTATCCCGGCCAGGACATTCGGCAACACGTCTTTTTTAGCAATCGCTTCAGCGACTTCCGGTTTAAGTGAATCAATTGAGACATTGAGACGGCGAAGCCCCGCATCGTAAAGCTTTTGGGCTGAGCCCTTGAGCAAAAAAGCATTCGTCGTCATGGCGAGGTCTATATCATTTTTATAGTCGTATATCATCTTTATAAACGTATCAAGGTCTTCACGAAGAAGCGGTTCCCCCCCGGTGATACGAATTTTTTTAATCCCTTCGTCAATGGAAACCTTGATAAATTCAAACAACTCTTCAAAGCTGAGCAAATTCTCTTTGGGTACCCACGAAAAGGGTTTTTCTGGCATGCAGTATTGACATCGAAAATTACACCGTTCCGTAACCGAAACACGTAAATAATCGACTGTTCTGCCGTAACTATCTATTAACACGACTATCCTTGAGAAATCCTATGATTAGGAGCGATGCGCGATAGTATCCAAAAGTTGTTTTGAGTTTTATTTATCGAAAGAATTAGAAGAAGGAAAATCCCCCGGAGGGGATTGTTTTACCAGCCGCGTACGACAGCGTGACATGCAGTACATGCATTCACGATATCAGAATACGATTGATGTGCTTTTGAATACTGTTTTTTGTCCAATGCTTTTAATAAGTCATTAGAAGCAGTATCAATACGTTTTGCCGCATTGAAAGCGATATTGCTCATATGCTGCTTTTCTTTTGGAAGATACTTTTTGGTAGCTTCCATATCATGAAACAGTGCGTCCGCTTTTTTAATCTCAGCCACACCGCTTTTAATCAAAGCAGGAGTGTTATACAAAAATCCTTTTTGGACGTTGCTAAGACCGCTCTCCATTTGGCTCATATTGCTGGCCAATGTTTCATCAGCCATGACGCCGGCACTGAGGAGTGCCGATAAAGCTAGAATTTTAATCATTTTCATCCATTACTCCTTAGTGAACTTCTGACCAGATTTTGCGTTTCCACAAATAAGCCAAAATTGCAAAAATAATTGAGTAAAGAATTACCCATACACCAAGACTTTCACGCTCAGCTTTTTTAGAATCGCCGACCTCTTCCATATAAGCGATAACTTCTTCCTGTGCTTTTTCGGTCAAACCGACACGTGGCATTGAAGTCCCTTTAAGAAGGATTTGAGGATCATTGATGAAACTGTGAAGATAGTGCTCACCACGGCTTTTGATATATTGAGACAAGTCAGGAGGAGTTGCCCCCATGTGCTCTTTAATCATATTAGCCGGAGTTGATGCTTCGATACCCGCATATTTCATACTATGGCAACGTCCGCATGCCGCTTCGAAAGTTGATTTATGACCTTCTACATTGTCGGCAACTTTTGGAGCAATCGACTGCAAGTAAGCAACAACGTCCATAATATCCTGAGGAGTCATCCAATTGTATGACGGCATCGGGAACGCTTTCCCGCTTTCAGGATTATACTTGTGCTGTAAGTGCATCGCCGTTACCGGATCAAAAATGAAATTCGCCAAGTAGTTTTTATCGTAAATACGACCCGCTTGACTCAAATCCGGCGGTACGACACCGTACGAAGCCGCTGCATCGGCATTCGGCATCATCGCAGGGTGACCCGCGTTTTCAATCGCATGACATGCGATACAGTTTGCTTCTACCAATACTTTACCGTTTTCAACGTTACCCGCTAAAGACGTATCCACATTTTTAACATCCTGAAACGTAAAGTCGGCCGGAGCAACTGCCGGATGCATAACACTGTGTGCATACGGCTCTATTCCATAATATGTAATGCCGACAAGTGCAACAAGGACGGCTAAAATTTTAAATTCTTTCATTTTTTACCCTTCACTTTCCCAGCTTCGGCTTTTGTAATAAACGGCAATGCGATAAAGAGTACAAGGAACGTCAATGACGCACCGAAACCTACCCATGCATTCGGTCCGGTCGGAGGCAATTTACCAAACTCGGTCAATACCATCAAGTCGGCAATCATCAACCAGAACCAGTATTTAAAATACGGACGTTGATTAGCAGGTTTAACGACCGGTGAACGATCCAACCACGGCATTACCAAGAAAATAGCATTTGCAAAACCAAACGCCATCAATCCCAAATCTTTACCGGAAATACCCGCAATTTCAAAGAACCAACCGCGCAATACTTCGTATGACCACAAGAAATACCACTCAGGATAGATATGTGCCGGAGTTTTAAGGCCGTCTGCTTTATCAAAGTTGATCGGATCCATTGCAAAGCTGTAATGGAAGAAAACCAAATAGAAAAAGAAAATTAAAAAGACACCCAATACAAAAACGTCTTTTGACAGAAATACCGGCCAGAACGGAATAACTTTAGAGTGTTTTTTGTCGCCGGCTTTATATTTTTCAGCTTCCGCGTCAAAATCAAAGAATTCACCTTGCTCATTGTTAACATGCGGGAAGCGAAGTGCGTAAAAGTGGAATACGATCGCACCGATAATCGCCAACGGAATCAACAAAACGTGAAGCATAAAGAAACGGGTCAATGTTGAGTCGGCAACATAGAAGTTACCGCGGATCCATACAACCAGCTCATCACCGATTACCGGGATACCGCCGAAAATTTCAGTAATAACGTATGCTGCCCAGTATGACATTTGTCCCCATGGAAGCATATATCCGCTGAACCCTTCTGCAGAGAAAAGCATGAACAAGAGCATCCCTGAAATCCAGATCATCTCACGCCCTTTTTTATAAGAGCCGTAATAGATACCGGTAAACATATGGATATAGATAATCAAGAAAACGACCGAAGCACCCACTGCGTGAATGTGACGGAACAACCAACCGTATGCAACTTCCTGCATGATCGTGTAGTTAACACTGTCAAACGCCATATTGGCATCCGGTTTATAGTACATCAAAAGGAAAATTCCCGAAACGACCAAGAACGTAAACAATACGGTCAATAAGACACCCATTGCCCACAAAAAGTTGATATTCTTTGGAATCCAATATTCTGTCATCATCACTTTTGCAAAATTGACGACACCTAAACGCTGATCAAACCACTCGAGCATCGAGTCTGCTTTTTTAAATTCTGCCATCTAGCCCCCCTTACGCTTTTGCCGTCATTTTTTTGTATTCCGGCCCTTCTTCACCCAAAACAAGGGTTACACCGTCAAGTTTGAACGGAGGAATATCAAGCGGACGAGGAGGAGGTCCAAATGTTTGTACGCCATCGGCGCTATATTCGCCCCCGTGACAGGCGCATTTGAACAATTTTTTCTCCCCTTCGTAACCAGGGATACAGCCAAGATGGGTACAGAGCCCGATCATCACTGAAAAATAGCTATCACCGATTTTGACGCTGCGACCGTCCGTCGGTTTCATATCTGCGCTGTATTTAAGAATAAATATCGGCTTACCGCGCCATACGACGATTTCTAATTTATTGGCTTCCAAGCCTGACACGTCAACCGTCGTAAAACCGGCTGACATGACGCTAGGAAGCGGGTCCCACGTCTTCTTCATCGCGATGAGAGAGGCAATACCTCCGACAGCGGCGACGGCACCAAAGGCTTTTCCGATAAACCCTCTTCTGCTTTCATCCATCATTATCATCTCACTTAATTTGGAAATTTAACTCCCCATCATAAGTTAAAAAGGTTTAAGTTTCTATAAATCGAAAGTTTTTCTTATGAATTCGATTACTTTAGTGTTACTGTTTTTAATTTCGTGATAGGTTTGTGATGAAGCCTCTTTTATCCCTTGCATAAGCTGTTCTTGAGCGTATCCATCGACAATAGGGACATTCAGCGATTCAAACAAAGGGGCAAAATCTTTAGTGTAATCGGGGCGTTGAAGAAACACAGGTTTCCCTCCTCCGGCGAGATTTTCTAAGACCGCTTGAGGGGATGCACTGACCAAGATTTCACTGCATTGTATAACTTTATCATATAATTCACATTCATGTATTGTGCTGAAACTCTCTTTAAGAGCGTTTTCATACCCGAGAAAATGGTAGAAGCCCATCAACAGTTCCATATTGAACGGTTTGAACATCTCCTGATGTTTTTCCAAATCTTTTTCATAATCGTCATCACCGAAAAAGAGTGCCAGAGGTATGGTTTTAGGAAGCGGTTCAAAATACCGCGCATCAATGACGACTGCGTTGCAGATATTTTCCCCCTCCAAATACGGCGATATCAAAAACTCTTTATTGTGCCGCGTATCGGCCGGATCATCGCTGACACGGATAAAGGATGAAAAAAACTGCGTCATATCGTCCAAAATGGTCGGATTGATCTCGGCTGAATCAAAAATCATTTTATCGCCGTGATGTGCGATTTGGGGGATATTTCGAACCAGATCGACTCCGACGGAGCGTTTTATACCGTACTCTTTGGCTTCCGCAGCGATCCGAAAATCAGAACACAACAATGTAATCTCGATCTCTTTTTGAAGTTCATTGACAATGGCGACAGCACGGTGAAACCGATCGAGTCCGATACGGTGTCCCGTATGGACGTAATAAAAATAGCGCATTATTTACCTTTTCCAGCCATGTAATATTCAATAAAATTTGATAATAAAATTTACATACATGACATGTTTTTTTAATAGTTTATTTTACACTATATATAGTTAAGCTATTTTCAATCAGAAACGAAAGTATAAGGCAGCCAAAAAGAGATTTAGAATAAATTATAGTTTAATAATACAATGTGAATCCTTTCTATCCCTGTCAAAAATTTACTTCTGAACTCTTTTTTGTCTCTCTTCAATCAACATTGCATTAAGTGAATCAATGACATCGCGACTTGCTTTTTCTGCATCTTTAAAATATGTCATAACATTTTTAGCTTCCTGAGTACAAGTATTTGCTTTGACACAATTGACAGCCGCAATAATATTGTCATGAACCATTTTATGCGGAGATTCAAGTTTTCTAAAACTTGGGGTATTGCCAAAAATTTGTGAACCTTTACCACCTTCAGCCCATTTACCGAGGCGACAATGATGATGATCAACAAATTCATCATCGATTTTAAGGGTAAAGACACTTTTATACCCTTTAGCTTTGAAGAGTAGATGATCTAATTTCACTAATACCATAAAAACTGAATACAAAACATTCGTAGAATCATGTTCGATTGTTTCTGTTCGCTGTCCCAAATCGATCAAAGTGGAACGGAATTGTTCAAGCTTATTGGTGGATGTCGATGAAATAGACTCCATCATACTGGAGCGCTCATAAATCTCTATAGCATTTTGTTTAAGACTTTGAACACTCATGGCTACTTCAGAGGTAGCTTTTTGAGTACGTTCTGCAAGTTTTCGTACTTCATCGGCAACGACGGCAAATCCTCGACCGTGTTCACCCGCGCGTGCCGCTTCAATTGCCGCATTGAGTGCCAGAAGATTAGTTTGATCAGAAATATCTTTAATGAGATCAATTATTTGTCCGATTGATCCAACGCCATCGTTAAGTTGACCAACCGACCCGTAATTATCAGTGATATTACTGACAAGTTGTTGTTGGATCTGAAGGATTTCTCCTATTTCATCATTAATCTCTATCGCATTGGTTCGATTGTTTTTATTTAAAGCTTCAATTTCTTCAAGATGATTCACATTATCTGTAAGGTCATTTTGTAATAAAGACAAATCATATTGACATGCACCGGTAAGATTCTCTGTTAAATGATGAACGAGATCAAACATTACAGCATTATTTTTTAATTGAGAAATTTCTTGTCTTAATCGCTGATTTTCTTCTTCCAAACGCTGCTTATCACCACTTAATTGTTTTATTTCTAAAATTAACTTTGTCTCAATCTCTGCAAATTGAGTCTTGTTTTTACTAAAAAACATTTACCATCACCCTTGTGTATTTAAATAACTTCTAAAAATTGATTTTTAATATCTAAAAAAGACTCGATATCAATCTATCTGCACTCTCATTTTTTAGTACTTTCAAAAAGGACTTTATCCATAAGAGTAAACAGTTCTTCACTCGCTACTTCCATATCAGAAAAATTCCGCAATATAGCTTCTTCATTTTCGATAACACGATCCGAGTTTTCGATATACACTAAATTATCGTGTACCTTTGCGTGTACAATGGCATGCGGTTTTTCTAACAATCTGTAGCTTGGTAGTGCACCAAAACGTTCTTTCCCCTTGCCCGTTTCATACCATTTACCCAAACGGCAATTGTGATGGTCTGCAAACTGCCCTTTTACTTTTCCCTCAAAAATAGAGCTGAATGCGTTTGATTTAAACACAATGTGATCAATTTTTGCCAAAGTAATAAATGTAGAGTTTTCGATTGTTTCAGCCTGATTAGCTGTTTCAAGAGCATCGCGGTTAAATATATGTAACGTATCACGAAACGCCATAATAGTTGAACTTGACTCCCCTGCAATACTACTCATTGATTCTGAATTATTCTGAATATCTGAAGCGTCTTGCTGTAAAGTTTGAATTGACATGCTAATCTCAGTGGTTGCTTTTTGTGTCCGTTCAGCCAGTTTGCGTACTTCATCTGCAACAACTGCAAATCCTCGACCGTGTTCTCCCGCTCGAGCTGCTTCGATTGCCGCATTAAGTGCAAGAAGGTTAGTCTGATCAGCAATATCTTTAATGAGGTTTACGATTGAGGAAATTTCATTTGTTTTATCATTAAGTGTTGTAATCGCGTCATTAGAGATTTGGATAAGTTCTATTAGGGATGAAAGTTTTGTCATTATATCTTCCAATTCCATAACAGTTTGACTTGAATGATCTGCTGTTGATTTGCTTTTTTCTACAATAGCATCAAGTTGTGTAATATTGACCGTTAGGTCTTTTTGAACAACACTTAATCCGCCTGATACCCCTTGCCCGATTCCACTAAGCTTCGAATTGATAGTTGTGCGTTGAATATTACGATAACTTTGTTCCATAGCATCAATTCCTTGATTAACAAGCCCGCAATTATAATTAAATGATCCGACTAGTCCTTTACAAATGACCTTGCGATGAAATTTGTTTTGGCTGGCTTTTGTAACACCTGCTTTAATTTCACGCATAAAAATTTCAAGCTGATCAAGCAAATTGTTTGCATTCCATGCTAAATCAGCAAACTCTCCTTGATCCGTAATATGGGTTATTCGTGATTCGAGCTCTCCGTTATGTGCATTACGCAAAATTATTCCAACGCTTCTGACGGTATGCTGAGCTTCTTTAATTTGAATAAACATAAGCCATGCGATAATAAAGCTAAGCAGATTAAATACTATATTCCAATCAAAACCCTGCAAAATAATGCCTAAAATGAGTGAGATAGTAAAAACACCAAGTGCTGCAAAATTAAGATATTGAGCTTTAGATAGAGAGGATAAATTCTTCATAGGAAAGTCCTTTTTGTTGAAGTAGCGAACTTAAATGTTGTTGTGATGAAGTTATTCCTCCTGTATTTTCGGCACGTAGCAATGCTTGATATAGTGGTTTTATCACGTTTAATGCGTTCTGTGTTGGTTTACGGCGTACCGAGTGATATCCAATAATCTTTCCGTCAATATCCATAGAAGGAGTTACATGGGCAAAAACCCAATAATAATGATTCTGCTTTGTTTTGTTAATGACGTATGCAAAAATCTCCTCACCGCTTTTGATTGTTTCCCACAGCAGCTTAAATACTATCGCAGGCATTTCAGGATGACGTAAAATATTATGCGGTGCTCCTAAAAGTTCTTTTTCTGCATATCCAGAAATTTGAACAAATAAAGCATTCCCATAAGTAATCCTACCCCCTAAATCTGTTTTTGAAACAATAAATTCATTATCTTGAAAGTTTACTTCTTGCATTCAATCCCTTTAGATTCAGAAATTAAGAGATTTTAATAATTACAGGTGTGAAAAAGGTTTCGTTAAACTTACTTTGGGTTAAAATAATTGAACTTTATCTATAAAAGAATATTATGAGCATCCGCAATAAACATAAAACAATATTAATCATTGAAGACGATATTGAAAGCAACAATAATCTATCATTTTTGTTGCAATCTAAATTTGCTAAAGTTTTCGTGGCATATGATGGGTTAGAGGGCTGGAAACTGTATCAGGAAAAGGCTCCTGATGTTATTCTTACCGATATAGAGATGCCAAAGATGGATGGTTTGGAATTAATTCGACGAATTCGTGTTAATAATTCAACGGTTCCGATTATTGTATTGAGTTCATATTCTCATCAAAACTATCTCTTAGAAGCTATTCCTATGAAGCTTGAATCGTATCTACTCAAGCCAATTACCAAGAATAAATTAGACATTTTGCTTCAAAAACTTGAAAATAGCACCAAAAATGATCAAAAGAAAACAATAAATTTGGATGACAATACTACCTATAACTTTCAAAATAAATCTATTTCATGGAATGGAAATGAAATTAAACTATCTCATTTGGAAATTTTATTAATAGAATTATTGCTTAAAAACAGAGGGAACATTGTTCCTTACGACGAAATAGAATATGCCCTATATAGCGCCCATGAAGTTAGCCGAAATGCACTCAAAATTATTGTCAGCAATCTTCGTAAGAAGATACCGGCTAACTTCATACAGGCAACCCCAAAGTTAGGATATCGGCTTTTATGAATCAGTTTACAGAACATACTACTAAAGCACATTTATTCAATCTAATCGATCAGACCGATGATAAACTTTCATATGTCGATAGAAATTATATCTATCGTGCCGCAAACAAAGCATATATCAAAGAATTTAGCCAATCGTTTGATGAAATAATCGGTCATCATATTCAAGATATCGTAGGAACCAATATATTTGAAACAATTATCAAACCTAATTTAGACAAAGCATTCAAAGGTGAAGAAATATATTATGAAACTTGGTTTGATTTTTCTGCAGAAAAACGTTCTTATTTGATTGTTAGATATCATCCCGAATATGGAAATAATGGTGAAGTATTAGGGGTTGTTGTTACAGCGACCGACATCACTAATCGTAAAAAGCTCGAAGAAGAAAAAGTCTTACAAGATAAATTATTGCTCGAACAAGCTCGTTTAGCTCAATTAGGAGAAATGGTTTCTTTTATCGCTCATCAGTGGCGTCGTCCATTGCATACACTTGCAACATATTTATTAAGAATTCGGCAAGAAATCGATAAAGGCTCGTGCTCATGGTGTGATGAAGCCTTTGAACGTAGCGAAGCAATATTGGAACACCTTTCTGAAAGCATTGAGAGCTTGTATTCCTTTCACGTTGATCAAATTGGGGCTGTGCAGGTTAAAGTCCTAATTGAAGAGGTGAAACGTTTTTTAGAGCCTCGGTTAAATGCAGCTAATATCACCCTCGAAAATAATATACCGGAAACTATAATACTTCATGAAAATATTCCAAACAGCCGGATGATGCATCTTTTTTTAGTATTTATAGAAAATGCTATAGAGGCTCTTGAAAAAGCGAATATTGATCCTAAAAAAATTATTCTCGACGGGTATGAAGAAAAAGAGGCAATCATCATCGATATTCACGACAATGGAAATGGTATAAGCTCAGAGATAGCACATCGTATTTTTGAAGCAGGCGTTAGTTCCAAAGAGAGAGACGGTCATGGATTCGGACTTTATTTTGCTCGTAAAATTCTCACCGATCAATTAGGAGGGAATGTTTCATTGATCCCTACCGAAATAGGAGGATGGTTTCAATTGACTTTTCCTAAACAGCATTATAAAATGACCCCTAAATACTAAATCCGGTTCCAATCCTGATGGCATCAAAAAGACAAAAGAATCAGTTGGATTGTCCAAGATAAAATCAGAAATTCAGTTCTTTTGACTTTGCCATTTAAAAAAGACTGTTCTCAATCTTTTTTGCTTTTGACAGCCATTTTGATATAGATATGTAGAATATCGAGAGCGGCAGGGGTCATCCCGCTGATCTGCGATGCCGCCTGCAGCGTCGGCGGGTTGAATTTATAGAGCTTATCCACAATCTCGTTGGAAAGTCCCGAAACGGAACGGAAATCGAAATTTTCAGGGATGGCGATATGGAGCATTTTAGACATCCGCTCGATATCGTCGCTTTGTTTTTCGACGTAACGGGCGTATTTTGCCTCGATCAAAATCTGCTCTTGGATGTACGGGTCAAGCTCTGCAAAGCTCGGGATCAGCTTCACCAATTTATCCAGCTCAAAACTTTTACGTGACACGAGCTGTGTGGCAGTGAGCTTGTCGGTGATGTGCTCTTCGCCGATAGAAGCCAAAAATGCCAAGAACTCTTTGTTCGGGGTATAGATCGTCTCTTCGAGAAGTTTTAGCCCCTCGGCGATTTGGCTCCGTTTTGTCTCGATCCGCTCCATCTGAGCATCATCAATCAATCCCAACGCATGACCGTAACGTCCCAAACGCAAATCGGCCGTCTCTTCACGAAGGAGCAGCCGATACTCGGCACGGGAGGTGAACATGCGGTACGGCTCTTTCGTCCCTTTAGTCACCAAATCGTCGATCAATACCCCGATATAAGCTTCGTCACGGCGCAAGATGAGAGGCTCTTTCCCCTGCAGCGACAATGCGGCATTGATCCCCGCCATCATCCCCTGCGCTGCCGCCTCTTCGTACCCCGTCGTTCCGTTAAGCTGTCCGGCGCAATAGAGGTTTTTGACCTTTTTCGTCTCCAGCGTGTGTTTCAGCTCGGTCGGATCGACGTAGTCGTACTCGATCGCGTAGCCGTAGCGGACGATTTTCGCATTCTCCATCCCGTGAACCGAGTGGATCATAGAGCGCTGAACGTCGGGCGGAAGAGAGGTGGACATACCGTTGATATAGCACTCGGTATTCTCCGCCGTCTGCGGTTCGATAAAGAGATGGTGACGCTCTTTGTCGCGGAAACGGTTGATCTTATCCTCGATACTCGGGCAATAGCGCGGCCCTACCCCCTCGATCTGTCCGGTAAAAAGCGGGGCACGGTGAAAGTTCCCCTCGATCAGGCTGTGGGTCTCTTCGTTGGTATAGGCGATATAGCAGGGGAGCTGTTTTTTCGTCCGTGCGAATTCCTCGCGGTCGGTGCGGAAGCTGAACGGGTTCGGCAACTCGTCACCGTCTTGGATCTCCATGACGCTAAAATCGATCGAAGAGCTGTCGACGCGCGGGCAGGTTCCCGTCTTCAGCCGTCCGACATTAAGCCCCGTTTCGCGGAGTGAATCGGTGAGCCCTTTCGCCGGGAATTCGCCGAAACGTCCCGACTCCTGGGTGATCTCTCCGATATGGACGACCCCGTTTAGGAATGTCCA
>Ga0074198_1000176_pt1 | contig 86970 bp, 131 predicted proteins | sample EPASupsiteSAE323_FD_64527 | JGI IMG/M metagenome (GOLD analysis project Ga0074198, IMG submission 64527) | Bioremediated contaminated groundwater from EPA Superfund site, New Mexico - Sample SAE3-23 | ecosystem: Environmental > Aquatic > Deep subsurface > Groundwater > Contaminated ... | reverse complement strand
GAGCTTCTGTGAATCAGCCGTCGAACTTGCCCCCATCGAGAACAGCGTCGAAAGAACCGAGTAGGTCCATTCAGTCATGGTTACCGTGATCTTGCCAGAGCCGGCCACAACCTTGCCAGTACCGGCCACGAAACCATAGGCCTCGGAGAAATCCGGGTAGAATTCCTCCGTGCTCATCTCGAAGGGGCAGTCGCCCGTCAGTGCGCCCAAGTTCGTCCCGTTGACCGTGCAGTACGCAGGGCCATAGACGATCCCGTCTTGGGTGGTCGCTGAAATTCCCGCCATTGTCCACCCCGCTTAGTTGCCATAGAGGTTCTTGTGAATGACGGCAGGCCAATCGTCCACCGCCTTGAAGTATGAACGCGTCATCAGGCCAGCGTACGGGTCCCAAATGCTCCCGAAGTCAATCAGCGTGATCCGCTGGTTGTAGCGCTGCCACAGATCATACATCGCAATGTTGGACAGCGCGCCCGCACTGAATCCAACCAATAACTTGTCATGAACCCCGTCGCCAATCGCGTCCGCAATACGGTCCGCGATGTCCGCGCAACGTTCGTGCGCGTCACACAGCGGAACCTCAATGAACTCTTCCAGCGTTACCACGCCGTCAAGCGCCGTCTGGACATGCGCAGGACCCACATAGATGATCGTGTAGTCCGCCATGGCCTCAATGAAATCATGTAGTTCGCCACGCGCGGACGCCCGCGCAATTATCTGCCCATCGCGCCACTGCACCCGCGGCGCGTACATCTCGATCGCCTTCTCGGCCGCCCCCTTCGCGCTCAGTCGAAACGCGGCAGGGCTGATGCCGTAAAGATACGGCTTACCCACCAGCGGCGGGAGCCATTCGTGCGGATGTCGCACGGTCTTGCGCAACGCTCGCACGAGCGCGGGCGTGTAGCGATAGCTGTCGATCAGACTCGCGCCGCTACCACCCGGCATACCGGCAATCGCCTGCATCTCCCCATCGCCGTAGTGCGAAAAGGCAAACGGCAAACCACGCTGCAACCAATACGCCAACGTCTCGATAGTGACTTCATCGTGAATGACGACGTTGCCCTGTTCGCCGTGAAATTCCTCTGTCCACAAATCCGTCACGCGTGCCCCCATTGTCGCATCAGCACCTTGGCGTCCTGCGTGTGCCATGGCTCCAGGAATGGCCGCACGGGATGCTTGACATAAACATGCTGCGCCCACATGGCCTTGTAGCCGAACTCTCGTGCTCGCCATTGATAATCAACGTCACTGCCATAGTGGATGTACCGTTCGTCGAGCAAACCCACTGCTTGACATAGTATAGCACGAATCAGCACACAAAAAAAGGCCAAATGATCTACTTGTGAAATGACAATGGCCTCATCGTTGCGTTTGCCGTAACATTGCGGATCCGTGCGACAACCACCGGAGGGTCCGACGAAGCCAATCGCATTATCTGACTCCATCACGGCAACCAGTTTTGCCAGCCAGTCGGTCGTGAGCGGTCTTGCGTCATCGTTCAGCAGGCACACGTAGGCCCCAGTCGCTTGACGCAGGCCAGAGTTGGCGGCCCGAGTAAAGCCAGAGTGGGCGGGATCTTCAGCGATGATCAGCCTTGCGTCCGGCACGCCACACATGGGATACGCCGTGGCCCATAGCACTTCAGCGCGTGCTGCGTTGGTGGTTGGAACGATGACGTCTACTGTCGCTGCGTTGTGTGTATCCTGTAGCACTTTTTGTCTTCCATGATCAATGTGTACATTACTAGTGTATATCGGAACGAGTATGGAAATAGTAGAAAAAGCGTACCATACTAGTTCCGCGATAATCTCATACTAGATCGTGTATTTCCCGTAGGGTGTCCGTCAAGCAAGCTATCCATAAGTATGCTATTGTCCTATCTGGACGGGAAGGTAAATCCTTGGCCGGGTGTCGTTGCATTCTTTTGCGCGGCGCGCCTTCCCGTTCCCTAATGCCTGTACCATGTGACTATCCTTCCCACGACAAAGGCCCAGATTGTCGGATACTGGGTATCACATAAGTTGTCACCCCGCTTCGCCCCCAGGCGGGTTACAGCCGAGGAAAACAAGGCCGACGATTCTGCTTGAGCGTATCGACTCCCCACAGGAGAATACGACTCTGCAAAATGTTGTTGTACGACAGCCAAGGGCGAAAACGTGAGCTATCTTCGCTACCCAGATTCATACCGATCGCAGTCGCCGCAAGGCGAGTAGGTGCGTGTGAAGTCCTCGCGAGAGGCACCCGGTAAAGCTGCATCCTGGGCGGGTTACCACACACGTTAGCGAAACAACCGACGCCGGCTCCATACGGTTGACTCGCGTGCCTATCCCCACGATAGGGGTAGGTGCGCTCACTGCCCTCAGCCTCACCACCGGTTGATTTTACGATGCGTTCCACTCTCCATAAACCACCCGATAGCGACACACGACGCGCGGCCAGGCCAACTCGGGCTCGGGCATGTTCGCGGGACCGCCGATCATCTCACCCCAGACGATAAGTTCCGTGTGTGATCCGACCGTCACTAGCTGGCGTTCCAAACGATGCAACGCGTCTGCCAGGTACGCGGACACGCCGCGCGCGCTGGTTTGCGTCGCGCCGTAACAATAGAAAACGAACACCTCATCGGCCATGGGAATGTCCCGGTTGCCCATGCCGCCGTCACCAGCAAAGCTGATGAAGTCTTTCGGCTCACTGATGCCAACCGGAATCCCCAATGGAGGTCCGTAGATCTTCTGCGTGGTCGCGTCGAGCGCTGCCATCAGTGCCGTGACCGATGTCAAGTAGGTGTATACAAGCTTGTCGCCGTCAATGCGTGTTGCGGTCATTTAGCCAAACTCCGGGAACAACGTAGCGGATGTGGGCACACTCAGGTTGACGCGCCCCTTGTACAAACTACCTGTTCCAGATAGGAACTTGCGGGCAGAACTACGCGCGATCGAATCTGTGTCAAAGCGTACTTCCTCGACAGCGGGCATGATCCATGGGTAGCGATAGTGCGTGCCCGACTTGGTTGTCCAGCCCATTTCCAAATATGCGCCGTATTCCATGTCAGTGAAGATAAGTGCCGTCTTGAGGAAGCCGCGCGGTTGCTGTTGCGTCTTGACGCTCTTAGCCAATTCGCCCGAATCAATATGCTTGGATTGTGGACGATGAGGATGGGGACCCGGACCAATACCGGGTGATACGGAATGCTTGGCAATGTCCGCCGCGGCCGCGGCCAGAACATCGGCAACATCCTGGGCAAAGCTATTGCCCATCCTGCGCACTTCGGCGGAGCGGTTATTCACCTCGACGCGGGCACTGACACGCATTGCCTTGCTTCCAGACACGTCTACCTCGCGCGTTCTAAGCAGTTCTGCGCAGCACTAGCTTGATATGCTGATGTTCGCCAGCCGCGTCAATGATCTGTGTGACGAAGAATGGACCGGCGTCAATTGAAACGCCGTCTTGATCAACCACGTTCGTGATGCGCACAATGTCCTCTGAGCTAAACGACTTCAGCACGGCTGGCGCATCGTCATACGGCATCCACAAGGCAAAATCACCCAACACCGCGCCAGTCTCTCGGATGGCAACCATGTTGCGCAGCATGTCCATGTGCTGCAAGCGACAAGGTACGCCAGTGGTTGTCGTGATGCCGGCGCCCGTCCACGTCTTGATTGTGTGCCCCATGTCTGTGGACGTGGATGCCTGCAACACGGTACATGTGTGGATCATCAGCGAGTCAAAGACGCCCATTTAGTCGCACCAGTAGACGATGCAGCCGCCCGCGTTGGTCGCGCCACCCTGAGCAACCACCAGGCGCAACGTGCCATCAATGACGGGCAGCGCTCGATCCCCGCCTGACGTGCCAGTAAGAGCTGTGCCCGCGGCGTCATGAACCAGGTCGCGCGGATAGTAAAATGCGTTGTCCGTGTTGGCGGCAGTCAGGGTCAGCAAGGTCTTGACGTTGCCAGGTGCTTGAGTTGACAAAACGGCGCCAACACCATCCGCAAGGTCATCCTTGAGCCACAACACAGCATAGAGAAAGCCGAACACCGCGCGGCTATCGTTGACGATAAGGTCTTGGCTGCTGTCGGTTATCCCGTAGAGCTTGGTACTGTGCAGCATTGTGCAACTCCTGATAAGGAGCGGGCAGACGGCGAGGAAGGAGAGAGGGAACTCTACCGTCTGCCCGGCATCCACTAGGTATTACGGCGTGCCATTCTAGTAGGCCGCCAGCACCGCGATATCGGCCGTTGATTGGTCAGTGATGTAGACAATGAAGTCAGAGCCGGTCTCGTAGTGCACAAGGTAGTCCGTCAGTTCAACCAGCGATGCGCCGGACTCAGTGTTGATGACTCCGAGCACGCCGTCCTGTTGAATCGCCACTCCCAGGGCCTCTTCATCGGCGCTGTCCCACACATAAGCAACGTCCAGATACATCGTGAACGCGCCCAGCGCGGTTTCACCCTGAGCCGACATGAGCACGGCCACGTCAGAGATTACGTCGCCAGTGCCAGCAGCGAGAGCCGAGATATCGACTTCCAGCCAGGTCCAGGCGTTGGTGGCTGTGAGCGCCGGGATGTCGAAGGTTTGCGCGCCGCCGTCATCCGTGAGGACCAGCGTAAGGTCACCGGCAGCCCAGGTCGCGGTCGAGTAGACCAGCAAGCCGACAGATTCCATATCCTCCCAGGATGCATTCGCGCCAAGGCCCGCGTCAATGAAGCCATCCGTGGCGGCTGCATCCACAGCAAACGCGGCCTCGTAAGATCCCGCGCCGTATTTGTAGATGGCCGTCTCAGCCGCTTCAGTTACGCTTGCGTCGACGGGGGCAAACTCGCCTTCCGGCGAATCGTCAAGCAAGGCAATCGTCTGCGAGCCGGGATTCGTACCCTGTCCGCCTCCGATCAACTTGATGCGCGGCAGGCCGATGAACTCTGTCTTCGCGCCTGCATTGCCGCCTGAACTATCCGCCGTTAGCGTCATGTCAACCGCTTGCGAGGTTAGCGCTACAGTGCCTGTCGCATCTTGCAAGGTGACAGTTCTATCTGCGGTAGGGTCAGTCGCGGCGATGGTCGTCTCGTAGTCATTCGCTGTCGCGCCTTCCCACACAAGGCCGTTGGATGCACCCGTGACAGCGTTTGCCGCGTCTACTCCATTCGTAGCTAGGCTTGACAACATAACTGTCCCGCTTGCATCAGGAATCGTAACCGTATTGTCTGCGGTTGGGTCAGTGACCGTCAATGTCGTCTCGAACGCGTCTGCTCCGCCCGTCGCACCTTCGAAGACCAGACCATTGGATGCGCCCCATACGCCGTTGGCCGCATCTGGACCATTGGTTGCCAGACTAGACAACATCACGGTTCCGCCTGCATCCGGTAGCACCACGGATCGGGCTGCAGTGGGATCGGTAGCAGTTACCGTCATTTCGTAGGCGTCCGCGGTGGCACCTTCCCAAATCAGCGAGTTTGTGCCGCCGGTAACGCTGTTTGTGATGGCCGTCCCGTTGGTCGCGAGGCTGGACATCATGATTGCGCCAGTCTCGTTCGGGATGGTGTACGTGCGATCCGCGGTCGGGTCTACCACTGCCAACGTGCCTTCATAGACGTCCGCGGTGTCGCCCTCGAATTCGATACTTGCTCCATACGGATTCAGTGCGATCGTGCCCGAGCTGTTGGGAACAGTGATGGTGCGATCCTCTGTTGGGTCAGTGATGGCGAACGTGGTTTCGTCGGCGTCTGCCGTGGCTCCCTCGAACGTCAGAGATCCCAGCGTCCAGGTATTGCCAGTCGCGCCGTCTACCGTAAAGCTCGGAGTGGACCCGTTGTCCGTGTAGATACTGACGTCCGATCCGTTCCACCCCGTGATGCCGTCCCCGTTGGTGTCAAGCACTCCCGCGCGCTCGATCGTGCCACGCGTGCCAACACTAGCCGCGCTGGCAGTGGACAGCGCACTGACCTCCGCCGACAGGGCCGCGATGGCAACGTTTTGCTGTTCAACGCGCGGTTGCACCACGCCAATGTCATACCCCAGCACAGCGCCGATGGCCAGCACCGCGATGAGGACGATGCGAAGAATGTCGATCAACTTCTCTTTGTCCATGTTGTACCTCTCTTAGAGTTTCGGTGAATGCCACTCAATGGTTTCGACAACCGTATCTGGGATTGGATAGCCATCCTGATACGTTACCGAGTAGTCACCGATCTTCTTGCTCTTCACCCCGCCGCTATCGCGCCAGCCGTGCCACATGCTGCCGAGAAGCGCAACTACCTCTTCGATGCCCAGCGCCGGGATGTAACGATAGATTGCGGCTGCATTGCTATGTGTTGCTGCGGTGGTACCGTTGTTGCCGCGCAGGACCGTTATCGTGTTGCCACTGATCCCGGAGATGAACATCTGCTCTGTGTCAACCAGCAAACTCCAGCCCACTTGTAGCAGCGCGCCAGAGCTTGCCGTGAATGTCGTCGCGGACGTGCTGGTGATGGCCGCGCCCAGCGTCGCGCCCGTGTCGTCGTAGTCCTCACTGTAACCCCAGCGCCCCAGAATCGAGATTGCCTTCTTGCGCGTGTCTGAGTAGTACCAGAAGCGCGACGTCTCGATCAACTCGATACGTTGCTTGGGGTAGCTGTTCAGCGGGTATAGCACGTAGTCGCTGGCGTCGATCACACCTTCATCATCGCTCATGGTCGTGATTGCCAGCAACCCGTTGCCGCCGCGCAGATACAACGCCTGTCGCGGCCACGTGGGCCAGTCGAAGTAGCGCGTTTCCGTGACCGGGATGAACGTCCATCCGGCCGTGGTGTCGACCCACGCGCTCGCGCGCTCGATGTAGCGGCTGAGCTTGGCATCATGTGTCGTTGTAGCAGCAGCGATGCCAAGCTCATTCTTGAGCGCGTCCAGGCTGATGTACCAACGCCGTGAGCGCGTCGCCATAGCTACTTGCTCCTAGCGCGCCGCTTGGGCTTTGCTTCAGCTTCGGACGCATCAACCTCCGCTTCGTCTGCGGGCGATGCGTCTTCAGTGACCGGTTCTACGACGAATTCCGCCACATGCCGCTGATTGACCAGGTAGTCCGCGATGTCCGCTTCCAGGTCGTATTCTACCCCGGCCTCAAGCGGATGTCGGCAAAACCACCCCTGGCGAAATTCAGTCATGACGATTCGTGTCATGGTCACTCCTTCCACTTGACTTTGCTATGTCGCCATGTTATACTTAGTGCAACACAAACTAGGGAGATGCCAACATGACGAAACAACTCAGTCACAAGAACAGGTACAGTCGCTCATCCTATCATCGCAGGAAGGAACAAGGTCTTTGCCCACGATGTGGGAGTGAACGTGAAGACACCAGTCTCAGTTATTGCCGATCTTGTCTTGATAAGCAGAATGCTGAGCGCGACAAGAATCGACAAAAACATCGTGAGTACATGCAACGCTGGTATTCTACCATCCAAGGACAGGAACTTCGCCTCAGTAAGCTCTCAAAACGTAGACTCGAACCTGTTGACGAAACCAGACCCGAGAGTTACGTTCAGTGTACTATCTGTGGTGAAAAGTTTCGCCAGATAACCAGCACTCACCTGAAACTCCACGGTCTCACGACTACTGAATACAAGGGCCACGGGCACCCCTTGATGTGCCAAGAGAAACTCGATCGCAACGCCGAAGTACTCAAGGCTCGCTCCGAACAACAGCAGGGAGAGAACCATCCAGCATGGAAGGGCGGACATAAGTCAAAGCTTTCAGGGTATCGCTATATTTATCGTAATGGGAAACCCATGTACGAACATCGAGCCATCATGGAAGACGTCCTACAGCGTCCACTGCAAAGCAATGAGCAGGTCCACCACATTGACGGCAACCGAGCCAACAACGATCCATCTAACCTGATGATTCTGAGCGCACCAGATCATACAAGGATCACCGCAAAACGCAGTTACGCGTCATGGCGGCGTCTAGGCGTGGTCGCCATTAGGTCCATGTTGTCACGTGGATGGTCTCTAGATGAAATCAGTAGTGAGTTCAACATCACCACAGAAACCATCCTGATACAGCTACGCAAGCATCCTGACACGCTGCAAGAACCACCGGTCAGCGCATCAGATAATGCTACACGGTAAGGTTGAATCCAAGACCTACGAAGCCAGCACCCCAGAAGCCAACGTCCAACCGGGCGCTCATCATGATGTACCAAGCGTCCGAGAACGGGACCTGGCCTACGAAGATGCGCGGTCGGCGTTTCCAGCCAACCTTGATGCCAGCGCGGTTCACAACCAGGAACTGGCCGTACACGTTGCTGCCAGCCGTGCCATTGACGTAGCCGCTGGAATCGGTGAGACCGTAGTCCTCGGACACGACGATCGGAATGCCCTTGATGCGCGCCAGTTCGCCCGTGAGGATCGTGGCCGCAGGCCCGTACTTGTCCACCGTCAAGACCTCGGACAGATCAGTGAACTTGTAGTAGCTCGCGGTATCGGTCAGCAGGAACAACTGGCTGGTGTTGAAGCCGTACTTCCCGGCAGTGCCCATCAGCTTGCGAACGCCGCTGATGTCGTCGACCGTCAGGCTGCCAACGTCAACCTTGTCCGTGGTCGTGGTGACCAGCGGTTCATGGCGTAGGCCGTCAATGACCAGGATGTCACGAGTCGTGCCGACGTTCTGGCCGTAGTAGCTGATGTTGGTCGTTTCGGACGCGCCAGCGGTTTCGTCGCCATGAATCAGGAGCTTGTCAATCAGGTGTGCGCCGTAGACGCCGAACTGATCGCGGTGTTGCTGGTTCGGGTCGACGATGCCGTCCTCAGCCTGCTCTTCGGACCAGTAGCTCATCATCCCGACCTTACCCGCGGTGAAGGTCACCTTGCCAGAACCGATCTTGCTGTCGGCGTAAGGTCCGGCGTCGATCACGAGCTGTGATTCGTCGGTTGCCTCAGCCACCTTGTAGCCGGTCGGGTCAGAACCTTCCTTGGGGTAGTCGTATGGTTGGCTCGGCATGTCGAATTGATCGAACAGCGGCAGTACATTGGTGTTGAGTCGGATTGTGCGCCAGAGGATGGCGTTCATCAGGGTTGGCACCCACTCATCACCATAGCTGGACTGCGTGGAGTACATCAGTTCGTCAGACTTCGCGCCGATTTCCAAAAGTTGCCGGATGCCCTCTTTCGAGACGTTGTCCGACATGGGCACTTCCAGAGACTTGCCGCCACTCTGGCGAATCTCTAGGACGTCCGACCGGTCATAGGTTGTCGGTGCGACGACGGTGGGATCGAACGCCGGAACTTCCATCATCTTCGGGCGTGCACCATCAGGCCACACGGCAACCGTGTCGGTAGAGCGCATGAACTTGGATCCACGCACCATCAGGGCGCGGTAGAACTGCTCGGAGGGTTTGGGTCCATGGCCGGCGCGGGCCTGCATGCTTTGCAGGTAGTAGCGCTGCGCCAGGTCGAGGTCACCCATGCGATCATACTTCGATCCCACGATGACCTGATGGATCTTCTTCATGTCGTCGGCGTAAGGGTTCTGATCCTTGTCGCTGAAGTCCACGAGCGGGAACGGGGCCTTCGGGGCCGCGTCCTTCGCTTTGGCCGCGTATTCCTTTTCCAGGTCCGCGCGTACTTGCTGCGCGATGGCATCGCGCTGGGCCTTCTCGGCCTCTGCTTTGCTGGCTGCTTCCTTGGCCTCAGCGTCCAGGCGCGTCTTGAACTGTGCATACAGTTCGTCAACGGTGGGTGCAGGAACGCTTTTCGGCTCTTCCTCCAGCACCTTTTCTTTGTCGCTCATTACTGTTCCTCCATCTGCTGTCGGCGTTTCCGCCGCGTCCACAATGTCCGTGCCGACGTCCAACGCTTTAGCAAGGGAGAACAAGGCCTGTTGGTGTGCTGGCACCGTCACGCCGCTAATCTCCCTGAGATCCCATCGTGTGATGTTGCGAACGCCGTTCGCATCCACAAATCCTTCTGCTAGGTCATCCACCGCCCGCACGCTGAAGGCGTTGAGGATGCCCTTCCTGATCATGTCGGCAGCCTTGCCGCCCCATTCCAGCGTTTTGTCCACCGCGACCCGCACGAACAAGCCCACTTCGTCAATCTTAGCCTCCAGGACCTTGCCGATGGGCTTGTGGATGTCGTGCATCAGTAGCACAATCGGGTTGCGCATGTAGGCGTCGAGACCCGCCTTGAACGCGGTCGGGAACATGCGATCCCCGGTGCGATCGGTCGCAACCGTTGATGCGTAACCCTCGATAATCAGCGTGTCCGGGTCATCTGGGTCACCGAACTGCTTTGCGATGCGAAGGTGGAATTCTTTGGGTTCCGCCGTGAGCATCTTCGGCATGTCCATGCCCTCGGACTCGTAGAGTTTCTTGAGTTTGGCGAGCGCATCGGCCTTGTCGGGTCCCTCGTAGACATTGCCTCGAAAACCAGAGTGAAGGGCGGCCCAGGCTGCACCAAGCAGCCGATGGTCTGGTTTGCCATCCGAGCCGCGCACGCGCAGATGCCAGGTTGACGGCTTCTCAGGATCTTCGACCACCAGGTAATGCGACGCTGGATGTTCGCCCGCGTCGCCTTCGCTCTTGGTGATAGCCTTTGGCTCGACGGATGCTGCAGGGTCCTCTAGGTGAATCGTCATATCCGCAGATGCAACATCCTCAACCGCGTCAGTAGACTCCGTGGTGTTCTGTGTCTTTTCGTCTTCGGGCATAGATCAGCTCCTCGCGAGGAAGGCACGCCGCGTATTTGCGTGCGTGTTTATGTAAACACAACAAGGCGCGTTCTGTCAAGTACTCCATTTCATAAACCTTAAATATCTGCGACTTTTCGAATTGGGTATTGACACGGAGTGCATTATATACTATAATGATGTTGTAGTTAGAGAACAAACGGACATCATGCAGGAGACCACAATGACAACCGCAACTAAGACGATCGAGCGAAAATCAGGATCAAAAATCGAACTCTCAATGACCCGAGAAGTCGTTGACGACATCGCTTACGCAGACGGATGGAACGTCAAGACTGGTCGCAGAATCGTAGAACTTACATCTATCACCCTTGTACTGCCGAATGGGCGCCGAGCATCGGGAAGCAGCATCAACAAAGTCAGTGATGCAAAACTAATCGCCAAGGGCGGATACGCCAGGGTGGGAGATGCATACGTGAGCCAGGATGCCTACGAAGTGATCGTTGCTGGGTTAGCGGAACTTGACGCAGAGTTGGGTAAGTCAAAAGAATACATTGCACTCAAAACGGCGGAGGCTAACCGGAAGACCCGTGCACTGGAAAACGAGCGGCGAATGGACGAGGAAAGAGCGGCACGTCGAAAGCATGTTGGCTGGTGTGATCGCTGCCAAGACTACACCTACGGCGATTGTGGTCACTAGCACCTATGCCACGCCGACGATTGGCTCCGGATCGAGCCGAAACTCCACAGGAGGTTCCCAATGTTCCAGGTCAATGACTACGCCATCGCTACCGGTCTTCGTGGCTTCACTTCTCCGAATCTCCGAGTGCGCATCACTAGGTTGCAGTATGACTATGCCTGGGTAGTCACCGCAGACATCCAGGACGCTGGAACGCCGTTGACGTTGGATCTTTCCCAACTTCAACCGTTCAAGGTTCAATTCGTTACCAGCCACAAGAGTGGCCTGGTGGCATTAGCCTAATCGCCCTTCCACCACTCGCAGGCGGGCCGGCGCCTAATCCGGCAAGGAGAGGACCATGAAACTTACAAAGCCCCAGATGCAAGCGCAATTCATGTCCGACCTACGCGACATACTCAACGAAGCGAAGGAAGGACATGCACCGATGTTCAAGGTTACACGCGGCGGAGGTGTCGTGATCGAGATTGACACCGTGAAACACGACGGAGACTATTCCATGACCGTCGAGTACATGACGGACTATCGCGGCAGGACCTTGCGCGTGCAGAATGGCGAACCGCTCTACCCGTTCCAGGACCTCGACTGGTGCGAAGAGGATATCCTACATGGAGATTGACGGCCTCTTCGCCAACCTGGCGCGGCGGCTATCGCTATCGGTTGACGACATGTTGCGCCAGATTGCTGCGCGGCCCGACCTCATGGACCACATCGCCGCCGTGCTGGAGAAGCCAGTCGTCATGGATGCCGCGCCGCTCAAGCTACTGCCAGTCAAACAAGTAAGCGACGATGCCGCGCTCATCATCAGCAGCGGCAAGATGATCGCGACCGCACTGTCGGCGCCCGAACAGGCCTTTATTGACGCCGTACGCGCGTTGGGCTATCGCTGGGACAACGGCCAATGGCAACGCACCATCAGACCGCGCGCCGAGCCGCTCATGGATCGCGCCGTCGAGCTTGGCGTTCACATCCTCGCGGCCGGCTTCCCGGTCATCGTGCGGTCACAAGAACTGTACGATCGCATTGCGGCCAGCGACTATGCGCCCGAGATTCGCACATGGGTTGAAGAGCGCACAACGGGCAAGTTCGCGGGCTGGTTCTGCATCTCATGGCCGCGCGACGACGAACGGTATTATCGTGCCGTGCGACTGATCAACGGTAGCAGGATTTACCCCGGCAGCGCGCTGATACCACGCGAACGCTTCGATGAAGTGCTTGACTTTGCCGACTCGCATGGCTTTTCGGTGAGCGACGGCGCGCGAGCGCTGGCAGAGAAGGCGCGTCACGAGCGCGCAGCGCTGCTGGTGGTAGAGCCGCAAGAACGCACACAGAAACGCAAACCCAAACCACAACAGGAACCCAACAATGCCGACATCCTGGACGAACTGGTTGACCACGACGACACTGTATGAGCACCAACGCACCGCCGTTGACAAGCTGCGCTCCATCCGCGTGGGCGCACTCTTTATGGAGATGGGCACGGGCAAGACACGCGCCGCAATCGAGCTAATGCACATTCGCCGCAATCGCATAGACCGCGTGCTGTGGTTCTGCCCGGTGTCGCTGAAGGAAACGATCCGTTACGAGCTGCGCAAGCATACCGACCTGCCCGCCGAGGCACTGTGCGTGTTCGACGATCGCACTTCCATGCGCAACGTGCCGCGCGACGCGCTGGTGTACGTCATTGGCGTAGAGTCTATCGGGCAGAGCAACCGCGTCACGTTGGCGGCAAACGACCTGATCACGGATCAGACGTTCGTCATCGTCGACGAATCCAGTTACATAAAGTCGCACTACGCCAAGCGCACGGAGCGCATCACGACGATGGCTGAGCGGGCAAAGTATCGCTTGCTGCTCACGGGCACGCCAATCAGCCAAGGCGTGGTTGACCTGTTCGCACAGATGCGCTTTTTGTCGCCGTCGATTCTAGGCTATCAGTCCTACTACTCCTTCGCCGCGAATCACCTGGAGTACAGTGAGAAGTACCCCGGCATGATCGTGCGTTCGTTGAAGACGGATCATCTGGCAACTAAGATTCAGCCTTATGTCTACCAGGTGACTAAAGACGAATGCCTGGACTTGCCGGCGAAGGTGTCCGATGTTCGCTATTACCTATTGACAGAGCAACAGCAGATAGCGTATAATCAGGCGAAGGATGAACTACTTCCGCTCGACCAAGAAGTCGGCATTTACGATCTGTTCAAGCTCTTCACCGCTCTACAAGAGATCGTTTCGGGATTCTGGAATCGACGGCGCAAGACGTTGGAATTCAAGCATGAGCGTCTGGATGTTCTAGCGCGTGCCATCAATAGCATTCCAGACGATCAACCAGTGATCATCTGGTGCAAGTTCCAATATAGCGTTAGGCAGATTTGCGCTATGCTGCGAGAGTTATACGGGGATGCTTCAGTGTCTGAGCTGCACGGTACCGTGTCTGGCAAGGACCGCGAGGCGGCAATAGAGCGCTGGCGACAGGGTAAGGCGCGTTTCCTGGTGGCAACTCAGGCAACAGGCGGACATGGACTGACGCTTACGGAAGCGCACTACGCCATCTTCTACGAGAATGGCTTCAAGTACGCCGAGCGCGCGCAGGCCGAGGATCGCATTCACCGCATTGGGCAAGAACACAAGTGCACCTATATCGATCTGGTGGCGGTGCACAGTATCGACGAACGCATCCAAAGTGCGCTGAGTAAGAAGGCTGACGTGGTGGCGGACTTCAGGGACAGGGTGCAGCAAGTGAAAGACGCCAAAGACAAAGAGGCGCTGAAGGCATTGGTGCTGGAGCTATGATCTATCTGGGATACAGCCAAGACGAAAGGCTACGCATCATCGGTGACTATCGGCGGGAACACGCGATTGCTCATACCGTCGTGATAACGCCTGCCATGTTTCCCTTGCCCGTGCCAGACTCAGACACGGTAGACTACGTTGACGTAATCATGTACGTGACGTTCTACAGGCTTCTGCAGGAGATCGACAAGTCTACCCTGATCGTGCTGAACGAATGTCTACGCACGCAGAACCGCTATGACCTGGCATACAACTGTATCCGCAACTACCTGAACCAAACCGAGCACGTCTTGATCTTCCAGACGCTGCCCCAGATTGATACCGAAGAGGACTTCATGATCCTTTTTGACTGGGACACGCGCAGCAGGTGGAAACGTGAACACTTCAACCCAGAACTGATCCACGACAATTCCAACGTGCACGTGCGCACGCGCGATTTTCACTTCGAGCGTATTGACGTGCCAACCCCAGACGCGACCAAGCGTCGCTATGAGGCGGAACGCGAGAAGCGCTTTGCCGAACTGGGGGCACGTGACCCGCACACGATCCCGCGCAACCTTTACCAACTGGGCGGCAAGGACAAGAAGCGCTGGATGGACGAAGAGCCCGCGCCAACGCTGTTTTGTCTTGGCGAACCCATAGAGCGGCACTACGTTGCGCGCAACCAGCGCCTCAGTAGCGCGTCGGTGTCAACCTACGACAAGGCGACCATTGACAACATACCCTATACCGTGATAGAATTCCCTCATCGGTTCATTGACTGGTGCGACTTCGTGACCGTCACCGGACAAACGGAGTTTGATGTGCTAGTCGCGGATCTGAAGGTCGACCAGTGGTACTTTGACCGTTACGTCGCATGGAAGGAGAGACTCAATGCGACCTATGCAAGTCTACGGCGGTAAAGACGTTCTCACTGCGGCACGTGAGCGCATCGCATTTATCTTTGATCACTTCGACAACATTAGTTGCAGTATATCGGGTGGCAAGGATTCAACCGTACTGGCGCACCTGGCGCTCACTGAGGCCAAGCGGCGCGGTCGGCGTGTCGGCATCTTCTTCCTGGACGAAGAGGTGGTCTACCAAGAGACGATCAACCAGGTCGAGTACGTCATGGAAGAGATGATGCCAGAGTGCGTCATCCCCCTATGGCTCCAGATCGAATTCAACCTTACGAACGCAACCAGCTTGACTGAAACCCAGTTTATCCCGTGGGAGTCCGGCAAGCATGACTTGTGGTTACGGCCCAAGAAGCCCTACTCGATCAAGTTCCCGATGTGGGACCGCAGCACGGAATACGTCGCGGATCGAAACAAGGGTTTCGGCTTCTATGACGTCTTCGTGAACTTCGAACGCTGCTACCACGACACCGCGTTCCTCGTTGGCTTGCGCGGTGTCGAGTCCCCTAATCGTTGGCGCACAGTGTCCAAGCACCCAGTTGACATCGGCGGTCAATCCATCTACTGGGCCACGCGCAAGGGCGAAAACGTGAGCATGTATCCGCTGTACGACTGGAACTTTCATGACGTGTGGCGTTACATTGGCGACAACAAGCTGCGCTACCACAAGATGTACGACTATCAATTCATGAAGGGCTATTCCATCACGGAGATGCGTATTTCGTCCCTGATTCACGAGAAGTCATTCAAAGCACTGGTGGATCTGCCCGAGTTCGAGCCGAAGACCTACAATCGTCTGATAAAGCGCGCTAAGGGCATCGTCCTGGCGCAAGAGACCGGCAAGAAAGCAAAGCTCTTCAAGGCGCGCAAGTTGCCGCATGGACACGCATCATGGCGCGCCTATCGGGACTTTCTGCTTGCCACCCACCCTGAGCCGGACAAGCGCGACATCATGGCGCGGCGCTTCGCTCGCCACTTGGATAACGAGTACGTGGCTCGGCAACAAGTACGCCAGTTGATCCTCAATGACTACGAAAACAACTTGCCGGTTGACAGCCGGCCAGACCCGCGGGACGAATGGGTCGCATACTATCGCGAGGTGCTGTGACCGTGATCAATACCGTAGAAGACTGGAACGCCTATCGAGCCACGGCTGAGCCCGTCGTCGTGCGGGGCAAGGGCAAGCGAGAGATTCAGATACCGTGCGCCAATACGATCATGGTCAGACGCGACCTTGTCGCCGCCAACACCTACAACCCGAACCATGTGTCTGACGACAAAATGGAGTTGCTCTATCAGAGCATCGTTGACAATGGCTTCGCGTTTCCGATCGTGGTCATCTGGGATGACGATCAACAACTATTCGTCGTCATTGACGGATTCCACCGCTACATGATCAGCGGCCCCAAGTGGCTTGACATGTCGCACGTGCCGCTGGCCGTGTTGACACACGATGCCAAGCAGCGCATGACAGCAACATGGCAATTCAACAAGGCGCGCGGCTCGCATGAGGTGGACCTCGATGCGGACTTGATTCGCGCCCTGATCCAACAAGGCATGGGCGAAGATGAGATCGCGCAACATCTCGGGATCGACCTGGACACCGTGCATCGTTACAAACAGGTCTCCGGGATTGCTGAACTATTCCAACACGCGGACTATTCGATGGCCTGGGAAGTGGTGGAGGTGGACGAATGACCAAATGGACTTATGGAGACGCATGGGAGCATTTCCCGATTGAACCAGGCGAGACGTGGGTAATCGGCGGTGATAGTAGGGTGGCAGTCCATGACCTCTTTCTACCCCTGCCAGGCTTCATGCTGCGCGCAGACCTACTTTTTGTTGATCCGCCCTGGAACCGTGGCAACCTGAACAGCTTCTACACGAAGGCGGAAAAGGGGTATCACATTGACCACTTCTCAGAGTTCGAGACAGCCCTGTTCCAGCGCGTTGCAGACGTAAATCCACTCGTGTGCTACCTGGAGGTAGGCAATCAGGCGAATGACCGTTGGGTGGAGATGATGCACGGTCAATTCCCATACGTGCAACACTGGAACGTAGTTTACTACCGCAAGCACCCCTGCAACATCATACGCGGGTCACACATTGGCGCGCTGGACTTCGACTACACTGGAATGGATGAAGCAAGGGTCATCAAGAAGATAGCGGAGATTGAACGGAGCAACTGCATTGGTGACTTCTGCATGGGACGCGGCCTGGTTGGTCTTGCGGCCTATGCTGCCGGCAAGCCATTCGTCGGCACAGAACTGAACAAGCGAAGACTGGCCGTGCTGTTGCAGAAGCTTGCGGCCAAAGGCGCCGACGTGTACTCCCTGAGCAAACCTTAAATATCTGCGCCAACAGCCGATTCCCTATTGACTTTTTGCCCGACACGTGATAGTATATAGTCAATCAAGCGAACATCACGGAGGGCAAAATGAAGGGTAGCGAAAAGCAAATCAAGTGGGCGGAAGACATCAAGGCAGAAAAGGCGGAGCTGTTCGAGATACTACGCCAGCATGTGCGCAACGAGATTGGAACCAAGGCACTCGACTACATCCAGGACAACGAATACGCGACCTTCTGGATTGACCACCGCAATCACACGCCCATGATCATGCTGAAGTCCCTGCTGACCGGCCGCTTTGAGGTCAAGGGTGCGTCGTTTGATCGCAAGGCCCAGATCGACCCCGATACCGGCGTCATCACTGAGACGTGGACGGAAATGGTCCGAGATGGTGACCGCGGCGACGTCAAGTACGTGAAGCACAGCGTGACGCTGTAGTGGAAGCGGCAACTGGCCGCAAAGAAGGGAGGGTGAAATTCCCTATTGACAACGCTATCACATTATGGTATGATGTGTGTGCACTGGTGAGGCGTCAATGCCGGTGTTCCTCCTGGTGAAGCTGCTCCACTCGCGACGGTCAGGTAATGCCGCGGTGGCTTCCCGTCGTGGAAGCACTAGGCGATGGGGTGGCTCATGGGTGGCAGTCAAAGGCCCTTAGGTTGCGACTGCCACCCACCCAGACGGTGACGGCCGAAAGGGGGTGCATGGGAAGTGTGTGACGGTACTGGGTAAAAACGATCCTAGGAGGGCAACCGTGAAAAAGGCGAGGCCTCCCCCGCGTGGCTGTGACCACAGTTGAAATTTGATTGGGTTTAGATATAGACAGCCAAGGCCCAAGTCTTCAGTAGCCTGGGCCTTCCTCAAACCGACAGGAGAGAACATCATGCAAGCACTTCGCATCACCAATGATTCCGCACGTCAACTCAAGATTGGCGCGTCATTGTCGCCAGACACGGTGGCACTTGATGATCAGTACGCCGAAGAGCAGGACGCTATCATTGCCTGCGGCTTTGGCGAGATCGTCGAGGTGGAAGAATGCTAACCGGACAGCGCGGCAATTACAAGATTCACGTGAAGTATGAGAAGGATGGCATATATCATGCCGTGTTGACAGACGCGCGGACTAGTGGGGTGTTTTCTCTTCCGATGGATTGCAAGGGGGCAATAGATGCGATCAGCGTTGCCATGCACGTGATTGACACGTATCTTACTCCGTGCAGTGTCATCATCGAGGCCAGACCAGAACCACCCGTTGACGATGACCTTGCCGCGCAAGTCAACAAGGTCCTGGATGGCACGGGAGGCAGCGATGGGTAAGCGCGTGGAGATGGCAATCAATATCGTTGGGCTTCTTATTGCGTGGGGGTTCATCGTCCTCTTTTTGTCGCTCATGCTTGAACCAAAGCCGCCCGACCCATACATAACAACCACGTCCATGCCAGAGTTTGAGATGGACCGTACGATCGTGATCCCCCCAGCTATGATGACGTTTGAGTTGGACACCACAACAGAGAATGACCCGGTTCCAGCAGACATTGTGCTTCAGCTGCCCGACGAGTGGTATCAGGGAGGATGTTTTGATTACCGCATCAGCGGAGTTGAGTGCGTGTGCGAAGAGTCCAAATGAAAGGAGCGCGATCATGTGGGCCTACGGATTGGAGCATCACGAGAAGCGGGCGCGGCGCGTCGACAAATGGGCCAATCCACGCAGCCATGGGTTCGATCGTGCGCGCAAGGCACGCGCGCGACGCGAGGCGCGCGAAGAGATCGTGCAGCAGCTACTCGACGAATTGGCATGGAGCCACGGGTTCGGGTATTCGATCTTCATCGGCTATTTTCGCGACGATATCTAGTTTCACCAGACGGTGAAACCATCGGAGGGAGTGAACATGCTACTACTGTGTAAGTACGCAGGACAGTCCAAGGTCATTAGCTCGGCGGCGCTCAAACCAACAACGATCGCGGCACGCTGGGCGGCAAGGAATGCGTTCGGCGCGGTGTACCCGGTGGATGTTATTGTCGTCTTCAGCCACGATACGCACGTGTTCCGCGTGACCGAGAAGGACACGGTGCACAAGGTCATTGTGGGAAAGAAGGGGGCACAGAAATGAGTCTAGATATCGCCCTCTATGACAAGGCCGATGGCGAGGAAATCATCGCCATGAACTGGTTGCGCAATCCCTTCGGCTTGTGTCAGTGGGCCGAAGACAACGCAGGCGACGGAGAGCAGTCGCTATGGTATGTCTGCAATGCGTGGGCATACGACAAGGGCAAGGACGTTGACCGCGTCGGATTCAAGCGCGTAGTTGACGCGTACTGGGAGCGAATCCAGAAATTGGAGCGCGGTTATTACTGGTTTGACTTGCCAGCCTATCGCGACATCGTAGAACGCAACTGCGGTTGGATTCCTTACGAATTGGGCGGCTCGCGGCTGGGTGCGTCTCCCGCTGAGAGTCACTATGTTGACGAACGGTACAACAAAAAGCGCGACAAGCTCGGCATTCCGATGGAGTACTTCACAGCGGGAGTATTTCACCTAGCCGGGCAGAATACGCTTGAGCACTACAAGGACTGGTTCGCAGAGTTGGTGAAGTTCGCCGAACTGCTGCAGGACACGGCATTGGAGTTCTACTGTTCAAACTAGGGGGGGGGGTGGAAGAAATGATCGGTATCACAGTGCAAACGACTCAAAGCGCGGCTATCAGTGTGCGGGATGGGTTCCAGGGCCACTTCGAACTGCGCCAATTCGGCGGCGAGCAACTGGTGACATGTGCCAATCAGGATGCGCCGGCCCTCATTGCCGCGATCGCCCAGCAGGCTGGCGTCACGATCGAACAGATCGCGGAGGCCATGGGCGTGCCAGGGCACACAGGATTGCCATGGATCCTCGTCAGTGAGAGGCTGCCAGAGGCTGAAGGCAACTACGACGTCACGCTGCGAGATGGGACACTAAGCACATGGCGGTTCATGCAAGGCAGCACGGGTTGTGACGGCGAAGACTATTGGCGTTACTGGGTCACAGCATGGGCTCCATCTCGTATTGCGCACAAGGCGGAGCAATGATTGATAACGACTACGAAGAGGGCGACAAGGTCACGTGGAGCGATGAGGGCGGCAGGCAGCACACGGGAACGGTTGAAAGAGTGTGGTACGTAACCGAGTATTGGATTGTACCAGACGACCCAAAAGATGAGCCGCGTATCATGCGTTCGTCCGATCTAAGCCTGACATGATGTGGTGGCGTGAACACGGCCGCAACGATTACATGGGTTCCTGCTATGGCACACAAGGGGGAGTGATGAACTGCTCACGACGCAAAGGCACGGGCGAGGTTGATAACCTCCAATTTGGATGGAGAGCGCTGGGGGATGCTTGTAAGGAAGCCAGGATGAATCCATTTATGGGCATATACGAGGTGAGTCTTTTTACGGGTATTTCCATCCCGGAACTGTATCGCATGGAATGCGGGTTGGACGATCCCGCCCCGCTAGCAAAGTTCTGGGGGATCCAATGAGCATCACCTTCGCCGAGTGGAACGCGTTTATCGACACCACCAACAAGATATCCCACTCCACGTCGCACAACATCATCTGGCACGGCGTAAGCGCGTTCACCGATCGCGAGAAGCAAACGGTGTCGTTTGGCTACGGACACGGGCAGGAGTGGATCATCTTTCAGCAACGCCACAATTGCGTCCTGCGCCTCGCCAAGTCAACCAACCAAGATGAGGACTTCTGTCTTGGCGACATTAGCACGCATCGCGGCGTTGAAGCCACTGTGCCGACGTACTTCGTCAAGGAACTGCTGAACGCCGCTATCGCGTTCGTCGGCGTGCCTGAGGACTGGGAGCGCCGCGGGTTGATCCGCGCGAGTTGGTACGCGCCCATACCTGTCATGGCAGAGGCCGCGAAGGACGATGACGACGGCGGGGACATCCCGTTTTAGGTCAATCAACTGATTGGTCGATCTACCGAAGGGAGAATAAGAATGCCATACGATCCGCGCTTCTGTTGGGTGCTGTCCCACAAGTCGTACCACACAGGGTCCGGTACAGGATCGCTGTTCGCCGTTACAATGACATTGGCGCAGGCCAAGCAACTAGCGGTTGCATTCCTGGAAAAACGCGCGCATGATGACGGCGAAAATTTTCGCCGCGCAAGTCACTGGAAGCACGACGTTGGTAAGTGGGAGGTCTGGCAAGCTGAGAGCGATGTAACGGAAGACATCGTCATGATAGAGCGTGTGCCGTTCGGCGCGTCATATCGGTTCGATGGTGGCTATTTACCGGACGATGCCAAATAGCGCAGAAACCCTATTGACAAGCGGCGCGAAGTATGCTATGATCTTGCATATACGGACAATCATACAATCTACAGGAGAGAGACATGACACCTTGGGCACAAATCATCTTCCTCGCACTGATCTGTATTGACTTCGGACTGGTTGCAATGCAACATGGCAAGCCACGAGAACCATACAACTTCTGGACGTGGATCTTCGCCACCGCGATTTAGTTCGCCATCCTCTGGTGGGGCGGCTTCTGGGCTCCACTGTTTGGGCGATAGGAGAGAACACCATGGGCTACTACTACCTGGCCAATGTCAACGACCTGATCGGGAAGGTGCACCGCGTTCGTATGCTTAGCTATGATGTTGAAAATGCGGCGGAAAACGTCGCCGACAATCTCGCTAGGTGCACTAGCGTCGAAGAGATGCACCGCTGGCTCGCATCTGGCGTAGTGCGCGATGAATGGAATCGACTGGTAGACCATGCCAAGTCACTGTCCGTCATGCTGGGTTGCATCATTGACTACGACGGTGAATTGCAGGTGCTAAACCAGGAGGCTAAGGATGAATGACGTTACCATCTATCCGGAGGTGGCTTGTGCCGCCAAGTGGTGGGCTGATCAGTTGCGGGGAGATCCGATGCATGATGCTGGCGATGCTATGATGAACGCGATGGCAGCGTGGGCATCTGGTCGTATCTCGCGTCTATCTGAAGCTGACATACTGAGATTCGAGCAAGAGTTGGAGACAGTCTTGCAGGCATATGTGATCAAGAAGGGGTGGCATCCCGATCGCCCCGGCTGGGGGAACAGAGACGTAGGAACAGACTATCATCCTGATGGGACACTTGATCAGGCGGCGCAGGCTGCGGGCCTGGGTGATCTCAGTCTGCAACTACCATACAAAACCATGATGTGGGTGAATCCGGGATCGGTTACGGTGAGTAGGGGGTATCGGGCGCCAGTTGTAGAGATTTTCCATGAGTGATCCAACCAACGTCGACGCTGTTCTTGTTACCTTGCTCATCCTGAGCATCATCGTCTTTGTCCTCGACTACTTCCCGAACTTCAGCAAGTCGCGCGAGGGATTCTTGGCGCAGCCATGGTACGTGCGCCACATGACGGGCATCGTGAGCGCGGGACTCGTGATCGTGCTGTCGGCCGCGATTCTCTACAGGATGGTGGCGGGATGAGCCTGATTGACGATCTGAGTGAGTACCTGCGCGACATAGCCGCTCTCGCCTGGGTATCTGGGCATGACGACTACGAGGATAGAATCGACGAGGCGGCCGATTCGTTGATTGAGTTGCAGCGCGAAAACGTTCAGCTGCGTGCCAAGGTCCGGGAGTTGGCGAAGATGTGCGACGACGTCGAGTGTGCGTCTGGAGATCCAGGCGGAGAGGACACGGGCTGGTGTCCATTCTGTGGATACTGGCCGCCAACCGATGGGCATGCACCAGACTGCCGCCTCATCACCGCCGACATCGCGGGCCTGCTGGGGAAGGAGCAATCATGAAACTGTCTGATCATCTACGCAATCACGCTATGGCAAGTACGCTTGCGGCACGTAGCGGCAAGCCTGTGGACTTGCAAGAGCACGCGCGGCTATTCGGCGAAGCGGCCTGGAGACTTGATTACATGGAGGGTCGACTACGCAACGTTGGTATTGTGTTGAGCGATGCAGAGTATAAGAAGGCGTGGATTTCGAGCACGGACAAACTGCTGGGGGAAGACCCATCATGAAAGCATGGTATGTCTACCGGGCTTTTGATGAGGGCGGGGAACAAGAAGCAGACATTGTGCACGCCGAAAATCGCACCTCTGCCAAGAGGCGAGCATACAGCCTGCCGTTTTTTGACGTCGACAACTGGGTCACGGACATCGGCGCCCGGCGAGTGCCAGAGCTGGACGACAAACCAATCACCGATCTAGCATACCTGGCGCACGGCTTCGGCGTCGAGTGCGAAAAGTGTTCGGTCTACGTGTACGGACTGGAGGATTGCGTAATTGCATTCGGCAAGATCTACTGCGTCGAATGCGGCGAAAGCATTCTCAAAGATGAATATGTCGAGGCATTGTATGCTAAGGAGGATCCATCATGAGCAAGCGCCCAAACTGGCCGAAGTGCCCGAAGTGTGAAACGCCGTGTGTCGCTATTGTTGAAATTTGCGAAGTCACCAGATCGTGGTACGCAACTGACGCGTGTGATGACCCGAGCGTGATCGGCCCTGATCCTACAGGTATATGGATATTTTGCGACAAGTGCAGAGACGACTTTGAGCTTGAAGGGATATTCGAGGCCGATCCAAAATGGTGGGAGGAAGTCGAATGAGCAAGCGCAAGTGGCACGACATCACGCGGGCGACGGGGGACCCCAAGGACTTGCCGACACGACGGAGTCAATACCTTGTGGCGTTCAAGGGCAGAAAGCATTGTCGCGGATGGTGGTTCAATCCAGATGATAAGATTTCAGTCTTTATGTTCCGCGACAGCGTCATCGCCTGGCGCGAGATGCCGAAAGCGTACCGCCCGAAGCCGCGCAAGCAGAAGGGGTAGGTGTTCGAGCACGAGTGCGAAGTGGATGACGGACCGGACGGTCAGGGTCTTAAGGTGGTTGAAGTAACGGTCGAAGGTTATGGAGCCGTCCTTTCGATGGGTGAATACGGGTGGCGTGATGATTTGCGCGCAATGTGGGGCGAAGGCGCAAGTCAGTATATCGCGCTAACCAAGCGCGGCACTCCGCTTCACGCGCGCGTCACGGTGGAGATCAGCGATGACAGCAAGGTGAGGGGGCAAGATGCCTGAAATCATGACGCGCCGTTGTCGGGTCACGGAATGCGGAGATGTCGAGGTGTATCTTGATGATAGCAGCGGGAGCGGACTGATTTCCACAATGGCACATGAGGCATTTCGAGACCTGTTCGGACTACGGGGGCGTTTCTACGCCGAACCAGGTGATGAATTTGACCTGGATATGTGGACAAATGCGTACAACGTCAGCCGAGAGGTAAACCATGGGTGAGCACTACGAGAAGGCAACCTTTCACCGCGACACAGCTACCGGTAGAACGTGGGTAGAGCATTGGCCTAAGCTGTGTCTGATGTCGCCCGAGTTCATTTTGGATGGCTCAGGCATTGAGGTTGATGGTGACTTGGTCAACGGCGCAATTGTCACGGTTCGAACAACAGACGAGGTACAGCACTATCGACTCAAGCGCGATCCCGAATGGCGCGCGTGGATTGCCGAACTGATCGACGACGCGCCAGAATTCCCTATTGACAAGAACGCCGTTACGTGATAGGATAGGACATCACACACAAGGAGAGTAACAATGCAACCATACGATTTCACGGAGGGCGCACGCGTATCATGCGGCGACGGCAAGACGGAGATCCTGTTCTACGAGATCCCCGAGTACGACAACGAGGGTGTCAACGATGGCGAGCCGTTCCTGGTGTGCATCGATATCGCCGACCAAGACAGCTTGCCACACGCGACACTGTATGTGCGCGTGGAAGATTGGCCCGCGTTCGTCCAGAAGGTCAACGCGTTCGAGGCCACACGGCTGGCGCGCGTCGCGAAGTGGCAGGTGGCGAACAGCGCGTGAGCTACGGTCGCGCACGGGGGATTGATGACGATGGCCGGTGAATATCTTGTTGTCGTAGACAACCTAGTGGCACACATGGATCCCGCCAAGGCTCGCGAGCTGCTGGCGATGAATGACGATGATTTTGGCGCAGCGCTAGCGCAGATGTGCTCCGCGATGTCCATCGCGCCAGCGGAAGGGGATGGCGAATGATGACTGATGAAGAACTGATGACCGACGAAGAACTGGCGCAGATTGAGGCGCGCGAGAAGCGCGCGTCTCTGTGGTCACCTCAAGACATCTTGCTGAAGGGAAACACGGTCCAGTCATATGCGATAGCGGGAGTATGTAGCGGCATGAGCCCCAATAAGCTAGGTAACGTTACGTTCATTGCCCATGCCCGCGAGGATGTGCCGGCGTTGGTCGCGGAGGTTCGCCGCCTGCGCGCCGAGCTTGCCGAGCACCGGCAGCGAGAGAGGATGGGGTGCGGCCATGGATGATTCCACCTGCACATGGGAAACGCTGGTCGCGACGAGGAAGGAAGTCGAGGCGCTTGGCCCGTTCCCGCTGCGTCTGTGGTTCATCGGCATACCCTACGGGACGCAGGCGTGTATTGAAACACTCCTGCGAGACGCGGGGGGCGAGTTGGCCGATGCGCCAAGAGGCCTTGACAAACTCTTCTCATTCGCGCTTGAAGTGGCGGCGTTCAATCCCCTGTCGGACAAGTGTCCACTCGGCGACTACGCGCCATGGTTTGCGCGACGCGCCCTTCCAGGCGTATGGATTGAGATGTCAAACGGCGAACATCAGCGCTTGGACCTGGACGAAGGCGTGCTCAGAGACACGCTACGGGCGGCGCTGGTGGAATCGATGAAGGAGAAGTGGAATGCGTAAGATCAACGTTGGTGACCGTGTAGTCCTTGACAGCCACCACGGCGGACGAACCTGGGCAACAAGGTGTGGCGTCGTTATGGGTATTGCAGACGGTAGAGCTACGGTGCGATGGGGTGGCGAAACAGAGAGTCACGATCATCCCTTGTCCATCCTTGTCGCGGTGACAGATCGAGTCCCCGAGCGCATTGGAGAATCGCCAATCAACAAGTTCGCGATTAATGGGCTGAAGACCATCAGTGAACGCATCCTCTCCATGTGGCAGCAGACGCTACCCGTCTCTTCGCCACCGCAGGCGCAACCCGAGATCATGGAGTGCCTTGAGGCGATATGGCGGGACAGGGACACGTGGAAGCGCGCTTGTCTTGAAGAGCGCGAGGTTGTTGCCGAGCTTGGTGCAGGTGATAATGCGCTGTCGTGGATCAAGGCATTGCGCCGGCAGAATGCCGCGCTGGTTGCAGAGAACAGCCGCCTAGAAAAGGAGTTGCACGACACACTCGCCGCGGTCAATTCGGCGCATCACCGCATTGACGCCTTCTTGGTGAACGAGCGCAAGCTCATGGATCGCGTCGTCAAACTGTCCGACGACCTTGAGACGTTGCGAAGCATGAACAAGGTAGCGAACGAATGGATGTCTCATCGCAATCGAGAAGCAATGGACATTGTGCGAGAGTTGGCAAAGTGGACATGGCTACAGCCGGGCATGGCACGTCTGATAGGGCGGGCGCGCACACTGATTGAGAAGGAGAGGATGGCGAAATGAGCGACTGTGCAATATGTGGTACCGATTTGAGCAAAGACCTGTTCGCCAGCGTAACAGATGATTCTGTATGCTGTATATGCAAAGTGAAATACATTGGCGGCTTGTCATCGCGCGACAGGATTCCCGTGGTGCGTGCCAGCTTGGGTCTCAAGGATGGCGAATACTTGGCGCAAGACAATGCGCAAGAAGCAGCGAGAATTCTCGGACGCCGGGGACGGTGATGATGTGTAAAGGAGAGCATGATGAGCGACTTCGGGCCAGGTGATCGCGTGGTGTACGCCGGAAAGCTAGTTCCAGAATGGAAAGGGATGGTTGGAACGGTCTCGGAAATGTGGGATGGTGGCGATGGATGCTTGGTCATATTTGACGACTACGGGGTCGGACGCTGGGGTATAGCATGCAAAAACCTTAGGCATCACACGGGGCACACGTTCCACGTCGGCGATCGCGTAAAGTACATTGGCGACAAGGTGAAATGGAAGGGACACACTGGCACGATAACGGTACTGCGCGGCAATGATAACGACGGACCGTATGTCGAGATAAAGTGGGATGACCCGCCGTACGGCTGCGACGCAACCGCCGCGCCCTACGAGAAGAACCTCATGCGCATCGACGAACCGCGCCCCTTCAAGGTCGGTGATCGTGTGCGGTACCGTGGCACGTTCTCGTATGAATTGGAAGGGAGAATTGGAACGGTTGTAACCAGATGGGAAAATGGTGACGGTGCCAGAATTATATTCGATGGCGATACTAGAGAACATTCCGTGGCATCCATAAGCATCGAGCACTACAAGGACCCTGGTCCGGCGTTCCATGTAGGCGATCGTGTCACGTGTGTTGGGACCTATCGCGCCAAGGATAGCAAGAACGGAACGATCAAGCGGCTATGGGAGTCTGGCACGGGCGCAGATGTTCAGTTTGATGGCGACAAGTACACGATAGGGGCACGGTTCTGCGACCTTGCCCACTACAAGGACCCCGTGGCGAAGTTAGCGGTTGGTGATCGCGTGCGGTACGTGGGGCACGTGAAAGAGTGGTCGGGGTTTGTCGGCACGGTGAAGGGGTTCGACGCCTGGCATATTCACGTTTGGGTGAAGTGGGACGATGCGTCCTTCGGCCTCAACTCAATCATGAATGAGTACCTTGTGCCAGATAACAGCGAGCAGCCCGCCGCGCATCCACCATTCAAGCAGGGCGATCGCGTCAAGATCATGGATCCTGGTAGTCCATTCAATTTTCAACTTGGCACGGTGAGGTTCTTCAGCGACACGAAGGTATACGTCAGGCCAGACACAGCCAACATGGCCTATGGATTCCATGACTGCCACCTGATGCATCTTCCCGCGCACGTGAGCAACCACCGGTGCACGATGGACTCCAGCGCGCAATACGTCGATAGGCGCGAGTTGCCAACTGAACACACTGTGACCGTTACCGTCAAGCCGTCGCCGTGGTTGCGCAAGGCTATTGACAACCTGGCGAAGAAGATGGACGCTGAGGTCAAGAAGGGGCTTGCCGGGCAGGTGGCAGACGCAGAGGCGGAGATGTGCGAGCTACGGAAGCGGGTTGAAGAGACACTTGCAGAGAACAACCGCCTGAATGCAGACTGCGACAAACGGCGCGGCGAGAACAAATACCTGAACCAGGAATGCAACCGCTGGCACGATCGGTTTTACGAAGCGCTTGACGAGCGCGACGCGCTGCGCGCCGAGAACGCGAAGCTGAAGGACGAAGCCAAGACAGACGAAGAGCGTATTGTCTATCTAACCAAGGCCCGCTCAGAGTTAGCTGATTCGTGGAGCAAAACTTGTAGGCGACTAGATCGTGCCATGCGCGTCGTAGAAGCCGTTGCGGACCTTCCGTCCGATGGCGGATTCGTGGTCTGGACAGACGCGGAGCGTGTCATCGAATCAGCGCGTGAAGTCATTGCGGCCAACGGGGATGTGTGCTAGAATAGCCACAGCCTCGTGTACCATGTGTACAAGGAGATCAGACGGCGCCGCGGAGATCGCGGCGTCGTCTGTTTCGGAGATTGACGGGCCGTGGTATGATTGGGTTGGCTCCCCCAGTTGCTTCGGTGGCTGGGCGCGACGGCTCTCCACGTGGGAGCCGTCTGCTTTTGTGGAAGTGAGATTTATAGGGCGTCTAAAGAGTGCACTCAGGCGCTCTTTGCGTTCTGCATCTCGCCAATCAACACAGTTTTCGATTCCAGGCCACACCGACAGTTAGTCATGCATTGTGAGTTTTCCCCTGGAATTGGGAGTACCCCGTGTGGCTGCCATCCTTGCCCTGCGTAGTCCAAACATGATGGGCAATGCTCCGCCGTGCCAAGCACCCTTCGTTCGATGATAGTATATCCCGGCTTGGGTATTGGATAGTTGCCGCGATACGTATGCCAGTACTCGCGCCGCGCATTGCCCATGTACATGCCGGCGCGATTCAGCGCCTGTGCCTCACTGATCTTGCCAGAAATGATGTCCTGCGCAAAGCCGTTGATCCGGCGATAGTCCGCCTGCAGGATGCCACCCATCCGCCCATAGTCCGCTTGTGTCAGGCGATCCCACCCGCCCGCGCCGAGCGCCCCAAACTGCAGGTGAGCCTGGAGCAACTCTGCCCGGAAGCGCGCCGTAAATACAGATGGCGAGATCTGCCCACTCATGAACGCCTGCGTCAAGCGCCCTACTTCCATCTCGCGCTGTAGGACTTCGCCGTCAAGTAGGCTCAGAATGCTAGAACGCGCCACGAAGCGGCCCGTCTTGTTGGAGATGTAGCGCGCGGCAGACTTGTTGTAGCGGTATCCTGGCAGTACTTCGTCAAGCGGCATTGGCGGTCCTCATCTGTTCATCATCGCGCGCATCCAACAGGCGCTTGGCCCAGTTCGGGACCGTCTCGCGCGCATACCAGTCCGTGCGTGCATCCTGGACGGTCACTTGTGTGATCTGCGCGTCCTCTGGCGCGGCCTCAGGGCCAGGCAGCCACGTCGCCGGATCTTCACCTTGCGGCAAGTTGCGCAAAACCCATTGCACGGCGGCTTCAGCCTCAGCCAATGATGTACCAATCTCCAGCAATGCAGCAAGTTGCGCTTCGGCCCACTTCTGATGCAGTGGCGGCATTAGTAGCCCCCTCCCAGCGTGCGCGCGGCGGCCATAAAGATCGCGTCCATTTCCTCGCGCGAGTCTGCCCCTACCAGATTCCATAACCGCTTGGGTGGTTCTTGCTGTGCATCGGACTGCGCGCCGTTAGCGTTTACGCTTGCATTGCTAGCGCGAGCATCCCGGTTCGCTACAGTGCCCGCCGCGGCCCCAAATAGTTCTTGTGGTGCAACAATTGGGGCGTTTGGATCGTTATTGGTACTAGATGACGTCGCGCCGCTTTTACCCACTTCTGCGAGCAATTTGTCGCCACCATCCTCCAGTGGATCGAGTTTGGCAAACTTGCGCATCTCGTTAACGGTGATGACCTTCTCCATCACGGCGATAGGCACATTGCCCCACGGCGCGTCGTCATAGCCAATCGCAGAACGCACCTCGTTGGGGGTGACGACCGATGAACGCAGATTCATTTCGCGTTCGGCGACTTCCTGCGCTGCGTCGCGTGGCACAACGTCAAGACACCGCAACTCCGCGTTGTCTGGATACAAACTCATCAGTTCAGCGTTCAGGCGCTCGATGATGCGCGTCAGCATGGGTAGCAGCGTGTACTTGGCAAACAGGTATTCGCCAGTCTGGGCATTGGCGCGATTGACGTCTTCAGCCATCAGCAAGGCGGGATGCACACGCTGGGTCAAAAACGAATCCTGCCGATTCATCTTGCGGCCCTCGATGTACTCCGCGTCGCGCAAGTTCATGCCGAGATCTTTGAACTTGAAGCCGTCCCACAGAAAGGCGAGCTGTCCGGCCTTGTCTGGGTTGCCCGTGTAGGTGTCTTGCCAGTACTGCTCCATCATCTCCTTCTGGTCAGGCTTGAAGGTCTCCTTGTCGCTCTCGACAACCCCGGAAATGCGCGCCGAGTTCTTGAATGTTGCCAAGTTGTGCCGTTGTGCGGCGACATCGGCAGACAGCGCATAGGATGCCGGTTCTATTGGGGAGAGGCCGGCGAAGTCATTGAGAGGATGGAATGTGCGCAGATGGATGACGTCCTCGGTCAGGATGGGAAATTCCTTGCCGCCAACCTCGTAGTTGTAATAGACGACGCCATCCGCGTTGCTGCCAACTGGCGTGATGCGGTCCGGGCGCAAGGGCAAGAGCATCATGGGCGGGCGCTTGGGGGACGATCTGCCACCCATGTACAAATACGCATTGCCGGCCAGTCGCAATGACGACACGATGCTTTCGATGACCGTGAACTTGTCCAGCGATAACCACTCCATGTTGGGCGCGGGCTTGCGCAGCAGTTCCAGCACGGGGTGTTCGTAGAGCCGCTCGGCGTCCTCTTCCTTGCCCGCGAACACGGCGATATCGGTCATGGCGGCGGCTTCAGCCAGCAGCGATACGGCCGCATACATGGATGGGGCACGGCGATAATACTCCGCCTGGCGCGCGTACGTGAAGGGCTCGGGCACACCATCGCCATAGGCGGCCATGCCCCCCATCTGCGACCACCAGGGTACGAGTTGCCCCGTCCTGGTCTTGCCGACAATCTCCGCCTTGGGCTCCAGGCCAAAAAGCGCCAATGCCCGATCGACCGTAGACATGAAGTTAGCTGCCATCGTTCGCCTCTACTTTCGTCGCGTAGCGGCTCATGATCGCGCCCGCAATCAAGGCGACGATCAACCATGCCACCAGCGCAAACACGCACCACCAATCCAGGTAGATCACGCGCAGGAGCATCAGCCACACCAGCGCGAAGATGCTAGTCCAACTCAGGGTCGCTACCAGCTTTGTTATCCGCATCCTTCTTGCCGTACCTTTCCTTCAGCCAGTCCAGCATGGACTTGCCGGTGTTCCTGGACGCGATCACGGCCAACGCGAACGCGTCTGCTCGATCGTCATGCTGTCCCGGTGGCGCAAGCAACGTTGACCCGTCAATACTAGCCAACTCTTCATAGGTGGCGCTGTTGTGCACCAGACAGGCCTGATCCTTGAACGCGTCTGCGCATGCGTCATACAGCAACGCCTTACCCTTCGAATTGTTCAGCCAGCCGCGCTTTCCGTCGTAGCCGTTTTCTAGTACGACCTCGGGTGCATTGTCGTGCAACCACAGCAACACCGCGTGACCGTGGTTGTTCCGCTCCACGAGCACGTTTGCCCGGTTGTACCACTTTGACAACGCGTTGAGTGTGGCCCCAAACTGCGATGGTTGCAGGTGCTCGGCCAGGCTTGCTACCTGCTCGCCAGTGTCGGCATCAATTACCTCCAGCGCCGAATTGTCGCTGGTTGGATTGCCTTCTGCCGGATCCCCGCCGATACCGTAACTTCTGCCTGGCATAGGCGGCCTGAATACTCGCAATCCCGGCAATGACGGCACGTCAAATAGTGCGCCATCGTTCACCCCGACCTGAACCAGCGGGCGCAACTCTTCGTAGCACTGCATCAGCCATTCGGGCGGGATCCGCTTGTCCAGCGTCTTGGCGGCCAAGGCCTCTTCTGGCGTGTCTGGGTACTCCTGCCACAGTTCGTCTTTCGCGCCCGTCCGAGCTAAGACATCGCGCTTCTGCGCCTCGTACCATTCCTGTGTGCGCTCGGGTCGCGCCCGCCAAGACAGAAATACCGGCTTGTAGTCGTTTTCGCCCCTGCGCGCCGCTTCGTAAATGCGCTTGAATGCCGACAAGGGCGTCTTCTTGTTGACCGTACTGAGCAGCGCCAGCTGTCCGCCCGCGTCCACCGTGGGCTTGACGTCCGTCAGCAACCCGTTCAGATCCTCAATGATGTCGGCTTCGTCAATAATCGCCAATGACGCTGTATACGATCGCCCGCCCGTGGTCGGAAAGGCCAGGGCGCGCGATCCATTGTTGAGCCGTAGCTCATGCGTTGACCGGCTACGCGTGCCCGTGCGCATCCAATCCGGCAACCGGTCATACATGCCAGTCAGCCGGAAGTAGAGCAACTCCACCGCCTCATCGTCACGGCGCGAAAACAAGAGCACGGTCGCGGCCGGATGAAACACCATGAGCCACAGTGCATACGCCAGCATCAGCCACGACAAGCCCAACTGCCGCGCCTTGAGAATGACAATCAGCTTGCTTAGCCTAACATCCTCCAACACGCGCTCTTGCGCCGGCCACAAGTCGAACGGCAGCCAATCTTCTTTCTTGTGCGCATCGTAGATCTTGACATAATCGCGCACGAAGTGAACTAGATCATTCTTGCAGCGTTCCCAGTCCGCCTGATGTTCGCCGTGTTCCTCTTCGATGAGCATCTCACCGAGGATCAACGGCAACGAGTCTTGTAAGCCCTTCGCTGATTGCAATGAGAGCATCGCGGTCCTTCACGTGTTCCTTGACCAGGCCGGCAATGGCGGCTATCAGCACCATGGCCTTTTCCGCCGATATCATCTGCTGCATTTCGACAAGCCGCTTGCGCTCTGACTCCACCAACTGTTTACGCATAATAAGCGTGGACCGTATGTCTATCCAGGCGGCATTGTCTTCGAAGCCATTCTTGATCAACGCGCCGATGGCGTTCAGCGCCTTGGCCTGCGCGGCGTGGTCACCGTCCTGTCTCGCCGCAACCATCTCGTACCACGTGACCTGTAGGCTTTTCCAGATGGCGCCGGATTCGCCGGTGTCCACCCGTAGCAACAAGTCGGCAAGCCGGGCATCCACAACGGCAATCTGGTCGCGCAGCTCCAGCAAGTTGTTATCGGCCAGCGCATCGTTGTAGCGCTCCATCAGCCGAGCCGGTAGGTACTTCGAGTACTTGCCGGTTTTGAACGACGGGGACGCCACACCAGACAGTGACTTTCCGCCGTGCACGTAACACACATTCTTGCCAACCATCGCGTGACGGGTACATTGTTTCCCCGTGCTCTTGGCTTTTGCGGTGCACTGCATTATGAGGTCTCGACTCTACTATGGGGTGCATCCCCCCTATAAACCAACCCAAAATTCACTCTTGACATTCACCCTCACCTATGCTATTATGTTTCTAGCAATTACATTCTCGGAGGTGAAACTTGGATGATGCACTCACGAACACGATAGGCACAGAAGAAGCCGCGGCTTTCCTTGGCCTGTCGCAAGCTGGCGTGCGGTACCACCTGTACCGCGTCAAGGACCTGCGCCCCGACTTCAGGGACGGGAACAAGATTCTCTTCCTGAAGGATACGCTTGTCGAGTTCAACAAACGCAAGCGCAAACCAGGGCGTCCGGGCCTAGAACCAGACTGACCGCTTGACATAAGGGAATCAGTGCTTAGTTGCACTGGAACCCCATAGCGTCTTGCGGATGACGTCTGGAATGCTAACGGGTTTGCGGATTACTCGCATGCTCCGGCTTGCGTTTGCCTCAATGGCGGCCTTTTCCTCGTGGTATACCTGTAGGCCGCGACCCAGCACCATGAGCACCAGGACAACGATGGGTAACCATGGGGCAGCCGGGAAGAGTTGGGGCAGTTGGTCCACCAGCAGCGCGATAACCGCAATCCAGACGGCGTTAGGGATTTCGGGTAGTTTGATGCGCATGTGTCAAGTACCTCCATGCGCAGTATAGCACATGGTGTTGAAAAACACACTATGTCAATTTCACGTCAGGTAGATTCACAAGGAGAGAGAGATGGCAGTAAAGACACATGGTTATCGGCTGCACGTGGAGTTCATTACTCCCGTGCTTGGGACTCAGTCAACGCGTGAAGTAGCGACCGAGTTTATCGCCAAGAAGTCCGGCTTCGAGATCCCCCAGGATGAACAGGAAACACTCCCCGAAGCGCTGGAACGCGGAACCACCGTCTTTCACCGCAAAGACGACAAGCCGGTCTACTACGATTATCACATCCTCGGATTCCTGCGTGAAGCCGGATCTGTCCTCAATGGCAAGGTGACCGGTGGCGTCAAGAATCTCCGCAGTAAGGTTGAGAATAACGTCTTTGCGTTCCCCCGGCAGATTGAGCTACACGTGCCCGATGGAGCGGACTACGAGCCTTACAACGAGCGTGCGCTTCGAGCCAAGACGGCGCGGGGACCGCGCGTTACCCTCGTGCGATCCGAGCAGTTGCCAGAAGGCACGTGGTTTGACGCCATGCTGGAAGTGATCGACGGCGAGATCACAGAGAACGTCCTGCGCGACTTGTTCGACTTCGGTTATTTGCGCGGCTTCGGTCAGTGGCGCACGGGTTGCTGGGGCCGGTTCGTGTACACGTTGACCAGCGACGAAGAGAAGCCAAAGGCCAAGGCAAAGAAGGTCGCGACGGATGATTCCGTCACGACTATCTCGGGGATCCCCGTCATGCTGATGGAGGCACAACATGGATGATGGTTCAGAATATGAATACGTTGATACGGTTCGAGTGCACTTTTATGTGATTGATGACGAAGCGCGAGCATTGCGTAAGCTTGCCTATCTTGAATTGCGCACACCGCGCGACCAGGTGCGTTTCATGTTACGCCAGGAGCTTACGCGGCGCGGTTTGTTGCCGGTTGCGAAGGCCGCCGCGGATGACTCGACTACGACCAGCGCGGGCGTGCCCGTCATGGTGATGGAGATGAGCGATGCCGAAGTATGACATTGGCAGCAAGGTGGCTTACAGGCACGAAGATGGCCGGCGCGTCGTCGGGCACGTGGTTGACTACTCGCCACATAGCGATCACTACACGATTCGCTTGCCAGAAGAACTGGTAACCGTCGACTCCGAGAACATCACTGCTGTGCCGAAGTACAACGTCGGCGACAAACTCAAGTACCGCAGTTCCGTAGGGTTCATAATTCCATGCACCGTGATTGCTGTCCACGAGCATGGTAAATTCGGACGCAAGTATGAGGTTCGGTTGGAAGGAAACCGGTGGCAGAATATCCCCATGCATCTTTGCGAAGAAGACATCGTAGACACACCAAGTGAAAACCCAGTGCCGCCTGTGGGCTCACGCGTCTTCTATCATGACTTCTCACATGCCGAGAGCGCGTGGAGCGGCAGGCTTGGTACTGTTGTTGGTCTTGCGGTGGGTGGTGTTCATGTGCAATTTGACGGCGAGAAAGACACGTGGAACTTGGAAACGGCCAAGGTGCACCTGGTTGACGACGCTTATGGATTGTTTGCGAACAACGACGCCCTCAAGTTAGCCAACAAGGAGATCGTTGTCCTCCGCGACGCGCTAAACTCCGCGAACACTGAAGCAAACACGCTGCGCCGTTGTGTCGACAGAATTCATAGGCTTACCCATGAAGCACTGGGCCTAGATGATGACTAGGCATTGGCAGAGATCCGTCTTGCGACGCGCTGGCATAGCATGGCACGGTAACGCAACGGCGCCGCGTGGCGTCGCTCGGCAGTGGTAAAGTCAGGCGTAGCACAGTATCAGCATAGTACGGTCATGTGGAGCGGCGGCAAAGCGAAGTAAAGTCCCGCGGCGGCATGGTCTAGTCCAGTCGAGTCCCGCGCGGCAATGGCTTAGCGCAGCAGGGCGTTGGCACAGCGACGTGTCGCAGCGCGATGGCGTGGCCTAGTGCAGTCGTGCAGTGGCACAGCTTGGCGAAGTCTCGTTTGGCACAGCAATGGCGAGGTATTGCGCGATTCGGCAAAGGCGAAGCGGTGTCCTGCACGGCAACAGTCTAGCGTGGAACAGTCAGGTATTGCCGGGTGTTGCGAGGCGTTGGCGAGGCGAGGCTTTGTGAGGCGTTGGTCCTGCATAGTTGGGTGATGCATTGGCAGGGTTCGGTCAGGCACTGCGCTGCGCTGGTAGTGCTCGGCAGTGTTAGGCATTGGCAAAGCGTTGTAGGCCGCTGTCCTGTCTCGTTCTGCATGGCGATGGTCAGGTGAGGCGCTCTAACGTGCCGCGGGGGCACGGCGCTGTTTTGCGGCCCTATGTTCTGCAATGGCGAAGTTCAGCCTTGTGCCGCGAAGGCATAGCCTGGCACAGTTCAGCATGGTAACGGTCTTGTTTGGCACACTGATGTCTAGCAACGGCCAAGCACAGCAAGGTCCGGCAATGGCATAGCCCAGTATGGCAGTGCGACGGCAAAGTTCTGCTTGCGCCGCAATGGCGAGGCATTGCCAAGCACAGTTTTGTCCGGCAATGGCAAAGCGTGGTTACGTTTGGTAATGGCATGGTGCAGCAAAGTAACGCATCGGTAAGGCCAAGTGACGTTTGGCGATGGTGTGGCATAGCTGCCTGCGGCAAAGTAACAGTGAGGTAAAGCTGAGTCATGCAGTGCAACGGTAAGTCCTCAAAACGATTGGCAAGGCCCGAAGGGGGAAACAATGGCAAAACGGTGGTTCCACTGGAAGAAGTTAGGGCGATACGTCGAGATCGACACAACCCGCACGTGCAAGAACTGCGGCGCGGTGCATCCATACCTCGGAGGCGAATCGTACACGCTTCGTCAGTCTCTGGGCGCAAAGATCATCTGCCCAGTCTGCGACCACGAGTACGAGATGCGCACAAGCCAAGAGATTGTTCTGGGCCTTATCGAGCACATCGGGCACGTTGAGGCGGAGCGCGACTACTGGAAGAACTTGTGGTACAACGGCGGATACAAGAACCGGCCAGCACCGCGAGATAGGCCATGGGACATCAAGGCCGTTGACGGCTCGCCAACCATCGTCTCAGGGCCGGCACTGTGTCCAAAGTGCGGCAAGCAGCAGGTTGAACTACACGCCGGTGTGCTGTATCCTGGCAATGACCTTCCGCACATGGAGATTCGTTGTCCAGACTGCGGCCCGCTTCAGGCCAACCCCTACGAGCCGTCCGAGGATCCAATCAACAAGGATGCTCCACCGGTGAAGCCGTGGGCACCGCCGCAGGAGCAACTATGAGGTACTGTTCGGCCTGTCGAATTCGAGAGGGAACGATTCACGCATTCCTGATCATGGACATCGTCGCGCCCACTTCAACGAAGCATAAGGACGTGAGCTTCTGGCTATGTCCACAATGCGAGAAGCTCACACAGAAGACGTTCACGCGCAACGCCGACCAGAAGGAACGCGTTGCGCGCTTGCTTGCCGCAGAAGAACCGCGGTTCGCGAAAGGCAACAATGGTCAAGCAACTTGACATGGTCTTCCCAGAGGATCCCCCGCCGTCATCGTGGGCCCTGATGCGCGGCAACCATCCCCTGATGGAGCGCGGGTCCATGTGGCACTGCGCGTTGTATCACTTCGATGAGCACTGGAAACCGCGCTGGACGCAGGTGATGCAGTTCACGTTGGCTGAGGCGCGCGACTTCTTCGGCGACACGGTCCTGCTGGAACTTGAGAAGGCAGGGCCGAATGACTTCTTGTACTTCGAGCCGGGGGATGCGAAGCCGCTGTCGATCGGGAACTATCCTGGTGAAATGAAGATGCCGCGATTATGAAATGGAACACTTGACAAGCTAGACAATACGTGATAGGATGTGAGTAATGGAAAAAGAACAGTTGACCGTATCGGAGGCGGCACGATTGCTGGGAGTCAGTCCGGCAACGGTACGCAGGATGTTGGACAGTGGAGTCATCCAAGGATGGCGCATTCCTCTTGGAACGCGTCATCGGCGAATTCCGCGCGCCGAGATAGAGCGCGTCATGCAAGGCACGGGGCCAGAGGGGGATACGTCATGACCAAGCGATGCAAGCATACCCGCAACAATACGACACTCTTCAAGTTACGCGAGATCGGTACATATGCAATCCTGGGATTCCCGAATCAACACGAAAACCCTAGACCCCTATGGGACCGCAGCCAATGGAGCGTTACGGTCAGGTGCGGTGACTGTAACGGGAGATTTCACTTCACGTCAAACCGTTATCCCTTGTGGGTTGGCCGCATCGTGGCGAAGATGGCGCCTGAGTTGTTCGAGCCGAAAGAGCGAGACGATGCAGGGGATGTCGCGACGTGAGAATTGAAACCATGAAATGGGGCACTTGACAAAACGTTACGGAGTGTGATATCATGGACGTCATGAGATGGTACTACACCATGGGTGAGGCGGCGCAATTCTTTGGCGTTTCAAGGCAGAGCATATGGCGCTGGTGCTACGACGGCAAACTCAAGACAGTACAGTTGCCGTCTGGCAGGCGCGTGATTCTACGCGATGAAGTAGATCGCGTCATGAACGCTGGATCACAAGAGGGGGAACTGGATGGAGAAGAAGCGAAGGCACTTTCCGACATTTGATGGACTGGATGTCAGTTTGTCTGACGACGGTGAATACATCGAACTTTCACAGATGGATCCGTCTGGCGACCCGGATCACATGATTTTGATACCGCTACAGTTAGCCAAAACGGTCAGCATATGGCTCAGGGAAATTGAGAAGGAGTCCGGGTTTGACCAACAGAATAGGGAGAATGTGACATGACCGAAGAAATAGGCGTTCTTGCCGCGCGAGAAGAGACGCGGGTAGAAACCGGTAATCTAGAAGACAAGGAATGGAAGATCAGACCCAAGTGGGGAGCGACGATCTACATTGCAGAGTCATTGGATGACATCTTGATCACACAGGCTCGCGAGTCTGAAGACGGGTTAGTGTCGATAGCGCTAGATGACATCGACACTGTCTGTCAGTTTTTACAAGAGGCAAAGCGGGGAGCAATCAAGCTGCGCACCGACAAGGAATAAGGCATGGCAGACTTTCGCAGTGTCCAAACCAGGATGTGGCGCGAAGACGAATGGTTCATGGATTTACCCACAGATGCGCGTCTGTTCTGGATCTATCTCTTCACGAATCCGAGCGCAAGCATCTGCGGCATGTACCGACTACCGCCCCGCACCATGTCATTCGAGAGTGGCCTATCACATGAGCGCGTGTTGGAGTTGTTGGACCAGTTTACACGGGCGGGCAAGATCGCGTATGAGGATGGAGTGATTTGGGTAGTCCGTATGCGCGACAATCAACTGGGCGACAAACTCAGTAAGACACAGCGTATAGGCATCATCAAAGACATGGCCAAGATTCCCCCGTCTCCGTTGAAGGATCACTATCTAGACCACTATGGATACCCTATTGGTAGCCCATGCATGGCACCAGGTGAAGACGACGAAGGCCTAGATAGCCTATGCATAGGTCGCGCTACGTTACGTTACGATACTGTTACAGATACGTTACGTCACGTGACGTCATCGGAGCCTATGCAACTTTGCAGTAGAACAGATGATGAAAACGACGATATCACAAATGACCATGATCGTTCCCTTGAAAACTCCGAAGGTGTCTCTCCCAAAAAAGAACCAGTGAAACGCAACGTAACGCCCATGAAACGCCATGAAACGGTAAAAACCGATCGTAAGAAGTCGATTGACGCGGCCTCTGGGCTCTTCAACACGCGCGTGCACATGATCACAGGGGGATTACCGCGCGACGAGCTTGAAGAGTTAGCCGGCACTCTGTTCGACATGGAGGTTCCAGGGTGGTTTGAGATGGCGATAGACGCGGCCGAAGCCGCGGGAGCACGCAACTGGGCCTACGTGCGCGCGTGTATCAAGAACGCCATTCGGGAAAAGCGCCCGCCAAGCGCGAAAGGCAAGGGGAATGGAGCCAATTTCAGAGGTGGTAACCGCCGCAATCCAAAACGCAACGACCCGACCCCGGAGGATATCGAAGAGTGGAACAACGCCCCAATCATCGAAGAGTGAACCGTGCGCTACCTGCCACGGCATCAAGTGGGTCTTACCCAGAGTCGACGCGGAACACTTCTTGTTCGACATGCCGCAACCGTGCCCACAGTGCAACACCGGGCAAATGCACGTCTATCTATGCGCATTGCTCGGGATTCCTGCGGCGTTACAAGCAGCGGTCGCGGAACCTCCACGCAGGACCAAGGGCGGCGCGCAAGCAACGGCGCTGGTAAGGCGATTTGGAACAACCAATCAGGGCGTCTTGACCGTCAGTGGCCCCAATGGTGTGGGCAAGTCCAGGATCGCGGCGTCGATCGTGATGCAGGCCTATCGCGCCGAACGTAGCACCTACTACGTGCGGTTGCCAGTCCTGCTGAATGGCATCAGGGCAGGGTTTAGGGACGCGGATGCTAAGGCACGCTGGGACAAAATCATGGGCGTCCAGGTTCTAGCGCTTGACGAACTGACGCCTGGCGACAATGATTGGGAGCGGCGCGAGGTGCAACGGATCATCACGGAGCGCTATGAGTTGTCCATGGTGGATTGCGGCACGGTGTTTTGTACGGAGTGCGACATGACAGAGTTTTCGGGTCACGCGTACAGCAGGCTCACGGATAAACGCTGTGCGGTTGTGCAATTGGAAGGACCAGATTTGCGGAAGATCAGGGAGTGAAAGGGGGGAATAGGATGCGCATCAGTCTAAGGTGGTGGAATGCACGTAAGGACACAGAAGAGCGGGTCGCGGCACTGCAAGAGCAAAATAGGATTCTACAGGAACGGATTGATCGCCTTTTTGATCAGGAGCAAAAGTATCGCAGGCTGGCGCGTGCACTTGCTAGCATCATGATGCATGGTGAGATACGCGAAGAAGATGGACTTGTCAACGAGACCGTTGAGGTCCTTACTGGAGCGTCGCGTGGCACAACAACAAAAGCCGACTGAACGCCCTATCCCAGCCAACCCGGAGGCGGAGGAAGCCGTACTTGGTTCCGCCTTGCTTGACCCAGACGCGATCGTCATCTTGTCTGGCATCCTCAAGCGCGGCGACTTCTACCGTGAGAAAAACGGGTGGATCTATCAGGCAATGCTTGACCTCCACAACGAGGGCAAGCCGATTGACTTCGTTACCCTGGTTGACGTCCTGGAGCGCAACGACCAGCTTACACAGATAGGCGGCGCGAGTTATCTCACGGGCCTGTTGAACAAGGTTCCGTCTGCCATGAATGCCGAGCATTACGCGGGCATCGTCGCACGTGCCGCCACCTTGCGCAGACTCATCGGTGTTGCAGGCATAATTGCTAATCTTGCCTACGACGAAACGACACCAGCGACAGAGATTGTCGATAAGGCGGAAACGCTAATCCTCGGCATGTCTGAGCGTACGAGCCGCAACGAGCCCACACCCATCGGTGCGGGGCTGCGGGCCGTGGTGGATCGTCTGGACTACATCCAGCGCCACGAAGGCGAGCTGTTGGGTGTGCCCACGGGATTCGCTCGCCTTGACGGCCTGGTGGGTGGCTTCCAGAAGTCTGACCTGATCGTCCTTGCGGCGCGGCCAGGCGAGGGTAAAAGCTCATTCGCCATGAACATCAGCCTGAACGCGGCCAAGGACTACGGGCAGCGCGTCGGCGTGTTTAGCCTGGAGATGAGCAAGATCGAGCTGGCGCAGCGGATGCTCGCCACAGAGAGCGGAATTGACCAGAAGATGCTGCGGCGGGGCGGACTGAGCCCAGACGAATGGGCGCTACTGATGGAGACGGCTGGACGCATGGCCGAACTACCGATTTACATTGACGATTCAGCCAGCCTATCAGCGACTGAGCTACGCAGCAAGGCGCGCAAGCTCCAGGCGGAGCACGGTCTTGACTTCGTGGTTGTTGACTACTTGCAATTGATGACGGGGGACGCGCGGGCGACGAATCGGGTGCAAGAGATCGCGACGATCACGCGCGGACTCAAGGCGCTGGCGCGCGAGCTGGATGTGCCTGTGCTGGCACTGTCGCAGTTGTCGCGGGCGATTGAGACCCGTAGCGAGAAGACGCCAATGCTATCAGACCTACGGGAAAGCGGATGTTTGGCCGGCAGCAGCATGATCGAGATAGCTGGTACGGCGTGGCCGGAACGAATTGACTCTCTTGTTGGGCGAGACAACCTGTATGTCGGGGCCATGAACCTTGCCAGTAGGAAGGTTGAGGCAAGTAAAGCCGGTAGCATATTTTACTCTGGCGTAAAGCCGCTTTATCTACTACGGCTTTCCAGCGACCTTATGATACGGGCAACAGCCAACCACAAGTTTTTCGTCAAGGGAGCGGGATGGAAACGACTTGACGCTTTGACTTGCGATGATGAGTTGGCCGTCAGAAACGAGCGCTTGGCGATTTGTGACGTGTCGTGGGCGCGGTTTGTTTCGCGCGAGTATGCAGGAACCGGAAAGACGTATGACATAACCGTGCCATGTTACAGCAACTTTGTTGCCAATGGGATCATCTGTCACAACAGTATCGAACAAGATAGTGATATTGTCATGTTTATTAAGAAGCAAGACGCGGACGCCGCATCAGGCGGCTTGGCGAACGAGGATCTAGTGCGTATCGTCATCGGCAAGCACCGCAATGGGCCTACGGGCTCGTTTCCCCTCTTCTTCGACCGCAAGCGCACGCGGTTCCTGGAGCTTGAGACGGTGGAGAAGCCGCCGTATTGACATGTACGCGTTTCGCCGTTTTGGGTACACGTTCTGCGTACATGTCGCCAACGGGTACACGTGCAGGGAGTCGTATGTTTGACCTACTATTCGCACTCATGGTTACAGCAACCGTCACCGGCTATGCTCCATCTGCTGGTGGAATCAACTGTGACGGCAACTGCGGTGTCACGGCGGCCGGGCTGCAACCAGGGCCCACGATAGCCGCCTGTGGCGACGCGTGGCCGATTGGCGCGGTTCTATGGGTCAGGCGCGCAAGGCGCGTCGTCGTGTGTGGCGATCGCTTCGGGCCTGGAGCGCCGAGACGCGCGGTTGACTTGTGGTTCGCGACGAGGCAAGAGGCGCTGAAGTGGGGCAGGCGCGAGAGCCTCATCGTTTCCATCGGCAAGGTCAACTTGCACCGCGAGTAAAATTCCTTTGCATCAAAGTCCTCGTCGTTATAATTTTGAGCCAATTGTTATAATGCATCGTCCCCCACGAACCTTAAAGATTCGCGTCGCGTCGAAACTCGCGCGGATTCCCTATTGACATGCAGTGCGAGATATGCTATAATCATGGTGTAGTTAGGAAGTCAACCAAGCAACACGGAGGGATACGATGGGCAAGCGTGTGTCAAACCAGGAAATTGCAGCAATGATCATCACAACCAAATACAACGACTTTGCTCCAGCCATATACAATGTAGTTGACTACCGCAACGTTAGGGTGGCAAGCTTTTTGGAACCAGTTCGCGATGAGACTAGGGTTCCTAGCATCATTGCATACTATGAAGATAAGGGTTATATCTGTGAAGTTCGGGAGAATCGCGGCGACTTCATGGACACCATACAGAACGTGATCATAGTAACACACAACACGGCTCAACACGTGAGTTTCCGTAGCTGGGGGGCTGCGGCTGCCTACGTGCGCAGCAACTACACGGCCCTTGCGGCCGCCAGAACAGCCTTTTACGCCAACGCCGACTAGATATTCCCACCCACAGGCGAGCCGGCGCCTAATCCGGCAGGAGAGTGACATGTCAAATCTAGGAGTGGGATACTTGATCAACGCGATGCTTCGTGGCAATGTAGAATCTGTCAATGTTGCGAAATCATCCTACGGCAAGACCATCGCGGCACTTGAGAAGGGCAGCCATGATGGCGAGGAAGCGTTGATCTTCACCTTCACCGATGGGGTAAAGATGGCACTGTGGGACGATGCCCGCTCATGTTGTGAGAGTCGGTACCTGCACACGGACGATGATCTGTCCAGTGTTGTGGGCGCAGAACTCGTATTGTTGGACGTGCGAGATGGCGGAGTGAAAGACGACGAAGACGGTAGTCATGAGTGGGCGTTCTTGCACATCATCACGGACAAAGCAACCGTGGTGGTAGAGACCCACAACGAACACAACGGCTACTACGGCGGCATTGATCCGCGATGTGAACTCATCACGGAAGACTGAAACAAGGAGAGAACATGACTAACCAACCACAGAACCAGAAGCAAGGCCGCGAGTTGGCGCCGCGGCAGGAACAGGACGCAGAGATCGTTGTTCAGCCAAGCAACAAGATCCCAGATGAGATCCTGCAAGTTGCTGCGACCCTTCACGCCATGGCGGTTGAGGGTGGAGGGGGTATCTCGAAGGCCGCCGCAATTCGCGCCGCACAGTACTTGCGCGATACGGGAGACACGCTTGGCCGCGACGTCTATCTGGGTACGAAGGGTAACGTTGCCGGCCAGATCATGGATGGCTATCAGGGCGTAGCAAAGCGCGTCAAGCGTGACTACTATGCCAAGTACCGCCGCCCAACAGCAGAGGAAATGGAAGACCATGAGATGGACCCCAATGGCAGCGCGCTTATCTGTGAGGTGTACGTTTACGACCTCATGGAGAGGGCGCGGCGAGTGGGGATGCCGTATGAACCAATAATCGGAATCTGCTACTACGGGCCAAGGGTGGAGTTTCGCGTTCCTCCGACGAAGACGCGCCGCTGGGTGCTTGAGAAAAACGCCCTCAAAGATGCGCTGCGTCACGTGTCTGGCGTACCAACAACCCTCGGCGAAGCCATGGAGATCGCGGAAGAGCACGGCGTAGACCCAGACCTGATCAAGGACCTTGACGGCATCACGCCACGGCAGGCCATGGACTACGTTGATGCCGTTGTGCGCGTCCAATCTGCCGAGCCAGAAGAACCCGAGTCCGAGCCGTCAGAGGAAGGCCTGATCATCACGAAGGCCGCGGTCAAGGGATGGGAAAAGATGTGCCTGATCCTGGCGAACTCTGATCCGTACTTCGCGCTCGATGCCCCGGACAAGCCCAACGTGGACTTGATTGTCAAGTTGGCGACCCAGGCGCTTGGATTTGACACCGTAACCGTGAGGAACCTGTCCGAGATCCAGCAAGCGCTGGTCGAGTACCACAAGGCTGAACGGGAAGAGCTTGACGATGATCAGGGTGACCTGTTCTCAGAAGACCCAGAATGGAAATAGGGAGGGCGACATGGGCAAGAGAAAACAAGCAGGACAAGAGGCAATCGCGCAACTGAACGAGTACGCGTGGGCGGAGAATCAGTCCAACATTACGATTCTGCATATGTATCCCGGCAAGCTGGCGTACCCAGAGGGGTTTTACGGCGATCGGTGGTTTCAGTTGGTTGGCTATGACGATGTAAGCAAGACACGGGTCGACCTTGGGCAACACGATCGAATCAACATTGAGGATGGAGTGGTGGTGCGACACGTCGAGATCTTCGCGGATGGGTCCACACTTGTGATGTTCGGCAAACCCGTTGAGGTAGATGACAATCAGGCCGCCAGCGTTTGTCCAGCGTACTGTTAGTATCGCGCGTGTGGCGTGCCAACCTTAAAGAATCCGCACTTGCGCAAACTCGTGCGGATTCCCTATTGACACGAGACGCATGATATGCTATAATCAAGGCGTAGTTAGGACAGCAACCAAGCAACAGGGGGGACACGATGAAGGCATACATGGTCACGTGGACAAAGTCACCGAAGAGCCGCCGATTCTATACGTGGATCAGGTATGCCGAAACCCTTGAAGCGGCAGCGGAAAGTGCAACAAGGGCAATTGACGAAGAGACATTCGGCGAAGGCATATTGATCAACGTAATAGCCGCCCCCGTTATTGGAGACGCGGTCACCGTCAAGGGCAAGACCTACGTAATCGAGACCATTCACACGGCTGACTCAACGCAAGCGGAACATCCTCACTATGCACAGAGTATGCGGGACCGTGGTCTTATCGCAAGCGGGAGTTGCCGCCTGGCAAGTGGCCGCAAGGTCCACGGCATTGACTGGTGGAAGAGCGGATCAGTGACGCTGTTTGATGTCTAGTGTTCGACTCCCCCGGTCGGGCGATAGCCGGCAGAAGGAACTTTGCGATGCATTACTATACTTGCACTCAGGGGTTCGAACTTCCTTTTGAGTCCGAGGCGGCAGCATTTGATGGTATATTCCGCGCGATCCTGGATGACGCCGCGCAATCATGGGAACTAGAGTGCTACACTGGGATAGAGCTTGTCCGGGACGATGGAGAGTCACAGTGGGTTTATGATACGGGAACCGGATACTCTGCTGTGTCATCAACTGTTCAGGATACGATTCGCGAGGCCCTTGTCTACTTGGACCGGGGCGGCACATGGCGATTTGTGGGGCCACTGGACCTTGAATGCGGTCGCTGCTACTAATCACACACGCCCCACCGGTCGGGCAAAAGGCCTATAGAAGGAGAATCTTATGCGTGGCAAGGCGGAGGCGGTAGCACGAAGTCTCTTGCGCGAACTGGGGAAGGACCCCAAAGATATCTCGCCAGACGAGGCACTTGTGGTGCTAGATGATTTTGAGCGAACCAATCCGAACCATGACGCGTCTGTGTGGTATCGCACCGCGACTGACAATCAGATCAGGTTGTTCAAACGAGAATGGCAGGGACGGCAGAGGTATTATGCAGAAAGAGATAGACTGGCTAGCGCGCGCTGAGTACTACGGTAAGGAAGCTGCCGCCAATGGCAGGCGGCACATGTCCGCGGATGATCGAGAGGATATTGCTCTAGCCTATGGTGTGTCAAGGTGGCTTGATATACCATTTTACGAACGTGACGCGGCGATGGAGTGCTTTCGTCGCGGTTGGGACATAGAAAAACGGAACCAACGCGGCTTTTGAAGCGCAACAAAAGGAGAGAGACCTTGAAGCACAACGATAAGAGATGCACGACCTGGGACAAGAACGAACCTTCGACTTTCAGCGATATCACCTTTGCTCCAAACTATGACCAGCCGCCGCACATATGGATCGAATTCGCTAACGGATATACGGCATCCATCATTTTCTGGAGTGACGCGTTTGAGATGGCGTGCATGAACAAGCTCGGAGTCGTGTACAATACCGCATTTGGCGATGACGTACGCTATTCCCTCGACGAAGCCAGTGTAACTGAGGGACTGCGGATCATCCACGGGTTGTCGCCCATTCCGTTTCGCTTCAAGGAGAGAAAGGCATGATCCCCAACAAACTAACCCTACACAACTTCATGTGCTATCGCGGCACACAAGAAGTGGACCTCACGGGCATGCCGCTTGTCTGCCTCACTGGCGACAACGGGCACGGCAAGTCCAGCGTCCTGGACGCCATCACGTGGGCGCTCTTCGGCCAGGCACGCGCCAACCGTGACGATGAACTCATCACCCTTGGCGAGTCCGACATGTCCGTCACGCTGGACTTTGAGTTGACGGGCCATCCGTACCGCATCGAACGCGGCCGCAATGCCGTGCGCCAGAAGTCATCACTGGCATTCTGGCTGATGGGAACTGGCGAGACAGGCACGGACATGGGCGGATCTGGCATCCGTGAGACACAGGCGGCCATCGTCAACACGCTCCACCTGGACTACGATTCCTTCGTCAACTCCTGCATGTTGGTGCAGGGGCGATCGGATTCGTTCATGGTCAAGCGACCAGCCGAGCGCAAGCAGGTGCTTGCCGACATCCTTGGGCTCGGCGACTGGGAGCAATACGAGGCCACGTGCGCGGGGCTGCTGTCTGCGGCCAAGAACCGCGCGACAGAGATCGAAGCACAGGCGAAGCTCATCGAAGGCAAGATTGAAGCCGAGAGCGACGCGACCGCTGCGCTAGAATCGTGCGAAAGTGCCCTGAACGTTGGGCTTTTGGGGGTGAAAACGGCGCAAACCCGCAAAGACGATGCGGAAGCCTCGTTGACCAAATATCGCGGCTTTCGGTCCACACAGGCAGCGAAGTTGGACGTCTTGAACCGCGAGAGGCGGGAGATAGTCGCGTTGGTAGACGCATTGTCCGCGGATGGTATCGCGCGTGGGCAACTTGCCACCATCAAGGAGCGCAGCGCGGAGATCATCGCGGCCTACAACCAGCTGGTTGCATTGCGCCAGGCGGAAAGCAACCTGGTTGACCGGTCGCAGCGCCACATGGCGGCAAGCAAGCGCGTCAATGTCGCTGAGGGCGCGCTGATTGACTGGCAGCATGGATTGGAGATGCGCCAGCAACAGGCGACCAAGGACATCCTACGACTGTCGGCGGCGCTCAATGAGATTGGGCACAAGATCAATGCCCGCGACCTACTGATCAGCAACCTTGAACTACTGAGTAACCTAGATGCCGCGCTTGTAGACAACGAAAACGAACGCAAGTCTCTTGAGGCAGAAACCACGGAAGTGCGTGACGTGCGTTCTGCGCTGAAGTTTGCCCGCGATAGCGCGTCGCAACGATTGTCAAGCGCGGCAAGCCTACAGGTCGGCGGATCATGCCCTACTTGCGGTCAAGGGCTAAGTGAAGAGCACATCACATCCTTGCAATCGGAGACTGAAGCTGAGTGGTTTGAGACCAACGCCCAACTAAAGGCGGCTGATGGTGCACTTGAGTTTCTAGCGCGACGCACAGAGGCATACCGAAAAGAGGCCGCTGAACTTCAGCGCAAGGTGACCCAGAGGATTGAATTACAAACTGCTATCGCGTCTATCACAGAGGCCATTGACGGGGCAGGCGGGTTGCGCGACGAATTGAAGACTGCCCACAGTGAAGGCGATACCGTTTCAAAAGAACTCGGAAGCAGAACATCCCTGCACGAGGAACGCGACGAGGCCAAGGTGGCACTAGATGAGATCGGCTACTGTTCTGCGGACCATGCCGCCTTGCGCGTGGAGCTTGCCAACAAGGCGAACGCGGAGCGCGACTACCAGGCATTGCTTGGGACCGAAACCGAACTACTGACGATCGAGCGCCGCATCCAGGAGCGCGAACATGCCTTGACGGAGAAGAGGCAACAGGCCGCAGCACTTGAGGCAGAAGTCGTCGCGCTGGAAGCGCAATGCGCCAACGAAGAGAATGAGCGATCGGTTCTGCGGGCGGCAGAGGCAGAGTTGCAACGGGCGCAGGACGATCTTGTCGCAGCCCAACGCCAGGAAACCATCGCTCGCCAACGTGTGCAAAATTTGCAACAGTTGGAGGCCGAACTCAAGGACCTGGAATACGGACGCGCCCAATCCGAACGTGAGACGGCCCGGTTGGCAATGCTGCGCGAGGCGTTCGGCAAGCGCGGCGTGCCGGCTCTCATCATTGACAGCGTCCTGCCGGAGATCCAATCCGAGGCGAACGTGCAGCTTGACAGGATGACCGATGGCCGTATGACCGTGCGACTTGAGACCCTGCGCGATAAGGTTACTGGAGGCGGGGCAATCGAGACGCTGGACGTCATCATTGGCGACGAATTGGGCGAACGGCCCTACGAACTGTACAGCGGTGGAGAAGCGTTCCGGGTCAATCTAGCGCTGCGCATTGCCATCAGCAAGCTATTGACGCGGCGCGCAGGGGCGCGGTTGCAAACACTGATCATTGATGAGGGGTTCGGTAGTCAGGATGTACGCGGGCGCGAGTTGCTCCTAGAGACGATCAACGCTGTGCGCCAGGACTTCGAGCGGGTCATCGTCGTGACGCACATCGAAGAGTTGAAGGACGCATTCCCGGCGCGGTTGGTTGTGCGCAAGGGCGTGGACGGGTCGCGCGTATACGTGGAGTAACCTTAAAGAATCCGCACTTGTGGAAACTCGTGCGGATTCCCTATTGACATTGGGTGCGAGATATGCTATAATCAGGGCGTAGTTAGGACAGCAAGCTACACAGGAGGATACGATGGTAAGCTTTGAAAAATGGGCCAGCGAATATACCTGGAAGGTCCGCAAGAATCCGAACAGGGTAGTAAGTTTCCAGGTTCCAAACGCCGACATCGAGGACTATGGTTGGACCATCATCGAAAAACGCGACGGTACCTTTTTCGTCACAGCATACCGGATGAGCGGCGGGGAAGTTAGTCTGCCATTCCACACCTTCGACAACGCAGAGGACGCAAAACTCTGGGCGATGCGCTGGGATTTCGACCGCCAACGACGTTTGGTGGATGAATTTAGAGCAGATGAGAGCATCGAACTTTGAATCACGCCCAGCCGGGCGACAGCCGGCAAAAGGAGCCCATACATGACGCGGGATGAACTGTCAAAACTAGAAGCAGAGTCAACTCAAAAGGCGCTATATCAGCGCCTTTGTGGAGGCAGCGTGATAACATATACTGGAAATTATGCCGCATTCTACATTGAAATTTATAGGGACAAGACCTATGCGGTGTTTGATAAGGAGTGGAAAAAGCTGAGCGTGAGAGTCTTGCCGGGATGGATAGGGCCACTTGACCTTCGCGAAGATGAGGTGCGCGCTTGAACGAACTACGACTGATCCACACGGCAGACTTACATCTCGGCACTGAGGCTGGCCCTGTTGACACGGACGGCCTCGGGCCGAGAACGTCGGATGCAATCCGCCGCCTCAGCGATTGCATCGAATACGCAATCCAAAATCACGTTGACCTGTTCGTCTTTGCTGGCGATGCGTACAAGTCGCGCAACCCGACCCAAACGCTACAGCGCGCCTTCGTGCGCCAGATCAAGCGCCTGGTGGGCTACGGCATCACCGTCGTGCTTGTGCCAGGCAACCACGATCGGTCGCGCAACGTCAACCGTGCCAACGTGTTTGACGTATTTGAGGCACTGGACATTCGCGGCGTGATCGTTGGTCAAGACGGCTTGGCGCAGACGATCACGACATTGTCCGGCAAACGCGTCTGGCTGGCAACCGTGCCGTATCCCGCGACCAACGGCATGGACTCGGCAGAGGTTGAGACACTGTTGCTCAAGGACATTGACAATGCAGCTTGGACTGCGTCTCAAGCCGCCCCCGTAATGGTTCCGCGCGTGCTTGTCGGACACTTCGCCCTAGCAGAGGCGACGCCTGGCGCAGAGCGCGGCATCATGGTCGGGCGCGACGCAACCGTGCCGGTGTCGCGGCTGAACGCGGACGTGTTCGACTATGTCGCTTTGGGTCACATCCACAAGCACCAGGAATGGGGCGAAAATGTCGCCTACTGTGGCAGTATCGAGCGCGTGGATTTTGGCGAAGAAGGCGACGCGAAAGGCTGGCTTGACGTAACGATTGACGCCAACGCGAAGACGACCGTCAACTTCATCGAACAGCACAACGTGCAGGCTCGGTCATTTGTCACCCTGCGAGCCGACGTGCGGCAAGAAGCGAATCCTGCGGCCGCGATTCGCGGCATGGTTGACGAAGCAATCGCGGGAGGGAAGATCGCGGATGCGGTTGTGCGGCTTGAGGTTATGCTGCTACCAGAACAGCAGGGCGCGCTGAACGAGGCAGAGGTCAACGCCAGGCTGGACTCTGTTGCGCAGTCACACGTCATGCACAAGACGATCGACCGCGTGGATCGCAAGCGGCTTGGCGGCGCGTCTGCGGAGTCCATGACGCGCGAGGAATTGCTACGAAATTTCTTCGTGGCGAAGGGGATAGGCGATGCCGATACAGAAGCATTGGTCGATCAAGGTGTCGCTATTATGCAGGAGCAGTCGCATGGGTAGAATGTGGACGCCATCTGAGACGCTGACGCGGGTCACGCTGAAACAGATCAATGCCAACACGGAGAATAAATTCTGTACCGTCTGTGGAAGAGAGATGCGTCTTCGAGCGACAAAAGAGGGATACGATCGGTTCACGGGCGAACGTCTGATAGAGATCAGGACAGAGTGTCCAGCCATAGGCGAAAAGCGCGGACTGTTTCGGCGCCTTGTTGAACACTTCGCGCTGGGTGAAGCGTCGCATGATTCATGGTGGCTGGGTGGACTGCGACAGTCTGAGTTCGACGCCTTGGACGAAGAGACGAAGAGGAAATTCGTCGTTGACGAGAAGAGGCCACAATGATAGCGATGCAGATTAGATGGTGGGACGAAAAAGATCTATGGATCCTGGCTTGTGACGCAAGGTGCGAGAAGGCCTGGGGAATGAACAGCCAGCCCAAGGTAAGCATGTCGGAAGACGAAGACGATTATGCATACCTTGCCGACGATGAACTTGGCATAGCACCAGATGACCCAGGCACGTATGAAGGGTTCCAGGCAAAGCCGATGTGCGCAACGAATCGTCTGAATAAGTGGTGTGCTCGGGAGTGTGAACGGTCCGTCATGGCGAAGCCAAACACTGAATTCGATCTTCCGAATCTTGCAGTGCGGCTTGGTAACATGCGGGAGTACGTTGATGACTGAACGAATATACAGGCTCGGAGCGATTGTCACTGTCGCCGAAGATGCGGCCAAATCGTGCGTAGCGCTTGTTGAACTGGAGAGGTTCCAAGCCATGCAGTACTCTCCAGAACTATGGGCCATGGTACACGCGACGACGTGTCTCTTCCGGGACGCGCTGAACGGGTTCGAGAAGATTGAGGCTGAATTCGCAGCGGAAGGAGCGCGGCAAGTTGAACGAGACTGAACATCCTGACGCGGTTAAGGACGCGTACTACCTGGCCTTCACGGCAGACACGGATCCCGCGGCGGCCATGGAGCGGTTCGCGCAGAAGTATGCTGAAGCGCCGCGCTGTTCCTTCGTCTCGCGCGGCAATCTTCTGGTGGGTCCGATCCCGGAGCATGCCACCAGGAACGGCGGGCGGAATTAGCGATTGGGCAGCAAAACGATAATTTGTCAACGCGGAATTGTAAACAACGATAATTTGGAGGCGGCATGAGTGACCTGGAAGAGATCAAGGGAATCATTGGACTATTGCCGGAGGGCGAGCGGATGACGGTAGACCTACTCGCGACGGCCATCCGGGCAATCGTCATGAGCAATAAGAACGGCGTATTGGCAATGTCGCTGGTTGGCATCGAACTGAGTAGCTCGATCGACGACGGCGGCAGCGATCAATAGGGACGCGCTGGCGTTGTGTGCAAAATGGGATGTTCACAACAACGAATTGCACACAGGACAGATCAACGGAGGCGGAATGATGGAGCAACATGAGCGCGTATTCGGCAACTTCAGGCGGACGCAGGGCGGGATCGTCTACGATGACGATCCCAATGTGATGCTCTGCGGCATGGATAGCACACACGAGTTATTCGGCGCCGCTGTGACCGACGACATCAGCGAACTGTCGGTTGGTGAGAAGTTCTATGTTCGGGTGACCTATGAGACGATCAAGCTACCAGACGACGGAGGGGGCAATGCACACAAACTACCTTGACATAAGAGGCCGGCTTGGAAAGCCCACGTGGTGGGACGAATACGCCGTGCCGCGCTACTGCGAATTCACTACAGATCGCATTGCCAATACCGGCGCGCGACAATGTGCCCTCGTAGAGATAGCGTGCCAAAGCTGCGGCCACAAGTATCAAGTAGCGGTGTCTAGCAGGGTAACTGACCCCTATCCGCTAAGCACACTCATTGAACAACGATGGATGAATTATGGAGACCCGCCGAACTACTGCTGTTTCATGGGCGCGAGCGTGAACAGTATTCCATTGCGCGTGTTGGAGTTCTGGATAATACATTCCGCAACGGGAATGGGATGGGAGCGTTTCGAGAAATATGAGAGCGCTGACATCGTGCCAGACTGGGCCAAGGATATCGTGGAGGAAATGCACCTGCTGGACAAGGGCGCGCCATGATTGAATACTGCCCCAACTGCTATGCAGAGTTGCTTCCACAACAGCAAGAGTACTGGAACAAATATGGTCTTCCAGAACTTGGCGAAGCGGCGTGTGTTGCTTGGATCCCGCCTATGTTCAAGTGCGAATGTGGATTCCCAGTCGACGGCATAGTGATAACGCTGGAAATACAAGATGGAAAGATCCTCCGGGAATCATGGATATGGCCCCAGTGGACGTGTTCACATTGCGGCAAGACCATCCCGGAGCGCGAGACGCATCATTGTTCGCAGTAGCCGCTGGTTAGTATTGGCCCAGCGGCTGAGGCCTTTGTGGAACCCGAACTGTCAGTAAGGGTCAGATGGATCGTAGCACAGAATCGCGCGGTCGGCAAGTCAACCTTAAAGATTCGCGCCGGCTATTGATTTCCCGCCGCATGTATGCTATAGTGTTCTGGAGGGGGAAGAATGGACGAACACAATGACGAAGACGAATTCACTGATCTGGGGGATGGATTCTCCATCAACATCACGTATCTGCAAACGATTGCCGACAGGATGGCTGCGCCTTGGCTACGGCTCGCGGACGTTCTCGAAGAGGCGCGCATAGCCTTCGAAGAATTCAACGAGATAGCAGAGTGCTACGGTATAACGGTGGATGAACTCTGATGTCAAGCAAGAAGAAGGTGTCTGATTTTTTTGTCACAATTGGCCCCATATCGCCACCGGATCTACTAGGGCTAGTCGGTCTTGTTGATCCCGTTGTACGCAAACACATACTGGGGATGTTTATGATCCCTTCGCACATTATAGACTGCGACTTGGCGCGTCAAGCGGCAGAACAAGACCGCCTTTGGCGAGAAGAGAATGAACGCGTCGCAATGGAGTTTGGTATAACCGTAGAACAGGTTCGGGCACTGGACAATTCTCACCTTGGTCCAATATGGCGCGCGGCATGTCGCTCAGGTAAAGACGACACGCGCAGACTGATTGAGATTTCAGAAAAATGGGTAGAAGAGGATAAAGCATGAAAGAGCGACCGATTCTCTACGGCGCGCCGATGATCCGTGCGCTAAAGGCTGGCATCAAGACGCAGACACGACGAACGCGCGGACTTAAGGAACTCAATTCGTCTCCTGACAGTTGGGAAGTAATGCCATCCTGGTGCGACGGAGAGTGGATCTTTCATACGGACCCCTGGACCGAGGCTCATGGCATTGAATGTCCATACGGCAAACCTGGAGACGTTCTGTGGACGCGCGAGACCTTCGCCATTGAGAACAACTTCAACATGGGCGACTACGATCCACCGCTCAACGACGGCCGGCCCGTGCGAAGACATGATGATCCCGACTATGGGAAATGGTGGGAACAGTGTCACTACCGCGCCACGGATCCCACGCCAGAACTGGCCTACGAGGACAGCGGCAGCGAGCCGGATGTCCGTTGGAAGCCGTCGATCCATATGCCTAAGTGGGCGTCACGCCTCCGCCACGTCATCACTGACGTGAGTTTGGAGCGCTTGCTAGATATTACGTTTGACGACGCGATCGCCGAGGGCGTGTTCGCCGACTTCGATCCACAAGACGGGCATGGGTTCCGATGCGAAGCGCGCATCATGTTTTTCGAGTTGTGGGATTCGATCAACAAGAAGCGCGGGCTAGGATCCGATGTCAATCCGTGGGTGTGGAAGATCACGTTTGAGGAATGCGGCAATGGATGATGCGCTCTTCGATCATCTAGATGGCATAATCGCGTCTGCTGAGACCATATCGTCCATGGTCGGTACCTTGATCCGGGTTGCCGAGAAGCTTGACGGAGAGCCCGAGCCCACGAACGTCCAGCTTCTCAAGAACATCTTGCGGGACGGCGTTCTGTTCATTGCGGCCGAATGCAAGACGATCGACGAGCATGTGGGGGCATTGGAAAAAGACGGCGATGCATAGAGAACCCATCTGGGTCTTCAGGTACGATCCCCAACGATTCCTGTGGTTGTGCGGCAACGTGCACGGAGAGCTACACAACGTGTGCGATGAGGCGATAGACGCGTATTTCGAAGCACGTAAGCCCATGCCGATTGGCGACAGCGTCCATCGCAGATTTCCGATCTACAAATATGGGGGTGTTACCCGGAAATGGCCGGTAAGCACAGAGACAATGAATTACGTTGGCGTAACACTTGAGCGTTGGGTGTTCTACGATTGGCACATTACATTCTGGTGCAAGTTCGTTCCTGAAATTCCCGCATGGGTATGGCAGGGAAAAGAGTACGTCAAGCAATTGGATCCCATCAAATGCAAGGAGTATCTAGATGCCAAAGCACAACTTGATGAGCGAACGCACACAACCGGACCCCAGACCGATTGAGGCCGTCATTGCAGAGATTGAAGCGCTCTACAATCGCGGACGCGGTCCGCGACCGGTAGACAATCTGCGCTACGTGGGTAAGAAAAGCTGTACAAGGTGCGGCAGGCCAATTGCTACAGCCGCTGCCTATCATGACCTCGGGGCAGGCAATGGAACCAATCTCTGTTGGGGTGATTGCCACCAAGAAGCGGATCTTACCGTGCCAATCATGGACGTCATGCGCCTGGTGGATGAAATCCGCCAACTTCAACGGTCCCATGATGAGAAACAAGCGTAATGCCACCAGGACGCATATTTACCCGAAAAGACATAGAAACGGCAAAGGCGGCCCGTAGGACTAGGAAGTTAGCCGCTTTGCAGTCAAACGTGCGCTTCGATTGGCCAGACGATGCGCGCTGGGTGGACCTGGCAACGGAGCGCGGCGTTCGTCTGCCGTTGCGCCTAGCATTGTGCACGCCGGCAAGCATTGCGCGCTTCCTGCATCGGCTCGGGCGTGACGGCGCATGGTTCAAGAAGTGGAGCGGTTACAATCCAGCCGGGTGGATCGCGATGAACCCGCGCTGGTCGCTGCGCGCGGTAGTAGGACTCATACTAGAGGAACTATAAGGAGAGAAACGTGAGTAAGCTTTTCAAACTAGAAGACGTGGTCAGTGTGGTTACCGGTTACTTCATGTCCGAGGACATCGGGGACATCTACGCCATCCTCAATTACATGACAGGGGATGACCTATTCACTCACCAACTACCGCGCGCGGCAGATGCATGCAGGCCAAGCCTGATAGAACAACATCCACTTCTGGCGCAACTTGACTTTGACGGCCTGGAACTCGAAGAGATGCGCGCCAAGATTGAGGAAGTGCGCCCGAAAACCGGCAATGAGCTGTGGGTTAGTCCGCTGGCAGAGTGGGAGCACAAGGGAGCCATCCGGGAACTTACCGAACTTGTGGGCGAAGATCGAGTGATCGTGCTTGACGTGGAGGGGCACGCATGAAGATAGCAGAAGGCGAGCTGATGATTCTTGGGAGATGCAAGACTGACGGAAACGTCCTGTATCTGCCAAATGAACAGCTTGACCGCAAGACCTACGAGGCAGTGAACAAGTGCCTCGTTGCCATCGGCGGCAAGTGGGATCGGAAGTCGAAGGGGCATGTGTTTGACCACGATCCCGCGGACGATCTGGACTCCATGCTGTTGACCGGCGAAGTCACGGACACCAAGAAGCTCTACCAGTTCTTCCCGACGCCGCGACCAATCGCTGAGCAGATGTGCGACCTGGCAGAGTTGGATTCGACATGCACGGTCCTTGAGCCAAGTTGCGGGCGCGGCGACTTGGCCGATGTTATCTATGAACGCGGCGTGGCCGAGGTCTTCGGCGTGGAACTAAACCAGGGCATGGAACGATACCTCCACGATAAGCCGTATGCCTGCATGGTTGGCGTAGACTTCCTGGAATTTGCGCGCGACGAGAATCACTATTGGGACCGGATCGTGATGAACCCTCCGTTTGCACACGGACAAGACGTGCAGCATGTTCTCGCCGCGTACAAGCTTCTCGCTTCGGCTGGGGTCCTTGTTTCAGTGATGAGCCCGTCGCCGTTCTTCAGGGACAACAAGGCGTCGGTTGGTTTCCGCGAATGGCTTCGTGAGGTTTATGCAGAGGTCATTGACGTACCTGAAGGTGCATTCAAAGATAGTGGTACGACGATCCGGACGAAGATTGTCAAGATAAAGAGGTGAGATAACACCATGGCAGACGGAACGGGGAATGACGGCAACACACTACACGTCCCGGACAACGCGGCGCTGATTGTGCAATGGAACGGGCATCACGTTGAGCTTCATCACACGCAGGGAATAATCGTCGTCGACGGTGTGGCATGGGACATCGAGAGTCTAGCGCTGATCGGGTCGGATGATCCCATGAGGGTAACATTTTGGACGGAGAACGGCCGTCGCTACGCCTTTGTCCAGAAGCTCGCCAAGAAGCCGCGTGGACTACCCAAGGTCACAAAGGGAGAGCAACGATGATGGAACGTCTTCGTCCCGTCTTAATCCTGCTTGAAATCTTCGGTGCTGCAATCTTCGTCTGCTGTGGTATAATAGCAGCGGCACACGGATTGGCCGCACATCCATTCCTGGCGCGCGTCGCAGTGAGCATGTTCCTTGCGATGATTGTACTCATTGTGCTGAATTGGGGCACGTCCACACTGAAACGGGGTGAGAATGCGGTGCGATTTCCATACGGCAATTATGAAGGAACTGGACCGGATCGAGGCGAAGATTGAAACGCTGCACAAGGCATGCGATGAACTTGGAGAGGACTTTCAAAAGTTGTTCAGCGAAGCGGAGGATCTGAATGTGGGAGAGGTAGATGGTTGACGTTCCATACCAGTGCCAATTGCGCTTCGAGGTTTCGGGGACGCCGGTAGCGAAGCAGAGCTTTAGGTTTCGCTCGGGAGGTGGCTATCAGCCTCCGCGCGTGGTCGCGTGGGAGAAGGAAATCGCGCGTTGCGCGCGTGCGGCCATGGGGGATCGTCTGCCGTTCATCGGGCAGTGCGAAGTGCGGCTTGACTTCAGACTGCCAACCAAGCGCCGCGTTGACTTGGGCAACCTGAGTAAGCCCGTGCTGGACGCGTGTAACAAGATCGCGTTCAAAGACGACAGTCAAGTCGTGCAGGAAACTAACACAAAGCGGCTGGACAGAGACAATCCGGGCGTGTCGGTTGTGATCGTTGAATTGCCATAGGAGCGTGCATGGACAAAGACGATAGGCTAGACAGAGACGACAAGCTGGTCTCGCTTACCATCGCAATGATGAACGGGAAGCGCGTTCTCACGAAGGACATTGCGGAAGAGTTTGACATAAGCCTAACGACGTCGTGGCGGTGGCTTCGCAAAATCGCCAAGTTTACCAACATGCAGATAGACGATTGCGGCTACTGGTACATAGACAACATCCGTCGCAGACAGGTGCAGGTCGAGTACTTCCGCCCCTAGTCCTTCTTCTTGAACGCCAGGATCCTTTGACCGGTAGGCCCCTTGGCCCACCGCTGTGTTAGCCGCCCCTCTCGAACCTCTTTCTTCAGCAGATTACGTGCCACATCATCGTCAATGTCCATTTCTTGCGCCAGATCACGCGTAGTGACTTCCCCTTCTTGCAGTTCCATGAGCATGTATCGGTCGCGCAACTCGCGCAGAATGTCGCTATTCAAGCGTAAGCTCCTCTTCTTCGTCCTGTTGGATTTGCGTAATCAGTGGTATCACTTCCGACGATCCGTCTGGGTCGATCTGAATCACCAACAAGCCAATCTCCGATACGCCGTCTGGGTTGAGGCGATAGACGAACTCCGTCTTGAGTTGCCAGCCGGGAAGCGTGAACGCCTCAGATACGATCTTGAAGTTCCTGTCGCGTACTTCTGCGCGGTCTGACTGGTGGCGATGCGATCGGACGATGAAGCGTGGCATCTCCGCCTTCGTTTCTAGGCAGTCCAGGTAATAGGACTTTAGGAACCAGCGCAGGTTGTTGCCGCGCAACCAGTTGCGCGCGCCGCGTCCCGGTCCATGATGCGCGATGCTGATGAGATTGCCGCCGACGCGCAGCAAGAGACGTTTCTTGACATAAGATCCGACCGTGTTATCGTCTGGCTTGATATCCAGCAACGTGCGCGCGATGCGCTCTTCCGTGCTAGAGCCCGGCCCGACATGAGGTTCAGTGCCAGTGATGTAGAAGAGTCGATCGCGGCCTTGACGGAAGGACACCCGATCGAGCACTGGTTGCATACAGCGGTAGTGAATGCGTTCCTGGACGTCCTTGCGCATGGTCATGAGCTGCGTCGTGCCGTGGTGAATCCCTTCTATGGCGTCGCCATTGTGACAGACAATCAACTGTCTGCCCCGGCGCAGTTCCGCGACAGTGTCCCACGAATTCAACCAGAATTCCCATTCCAACAGTTGCCATCGGTTGGGCGCAATGGCCTCATCGTCTGGTAGAATCGTGGGCGTATCAGGATGTAACGCGAAGGGATGGCCGCTGTGCAAATCACCGAACAGCGCAAGTGTCCAGCCTTCTTTACTTCGCATTGAGCTTGGCATTCAGGAGCGATGAGATTCCGTCAATCTTGCGCTCCACTGACTCCAGACGGGTGTCCATCTGGTCAATGCGGGAGACGATGCCGCGATAGCCATTGGTGATGCCGCCGACAAGCTCGATCATGGCGGCCTGATCGTCCGCGTCGTCTTCCGGCAGATCCATCACGGCTTCGATGGCGCAATCGTAAGATTCCCCGACATCCGCGTCGGCCATCATGGCGCGCACGAATTCCGTTGTGAACGTGTAGGCTGGCTTGTCTTGAATCTCAGACTTCATGCCGATGGCATTGATGCCTACTCTTGAAATCGCCCGAGTCACCGCCTTCAGTGATGCATCGGGTTCTGCGCTGTAGCATGCCGCCACTATCATCGCCCGCGGATTGCCCTTGCGCGCCTGCGTTGCGACCCATGAGCCACCCACGGTTGTGTTGTCTGCCAGAAGCAACCTGTCTGGCATACCGTGTCCAGCCCACACGACGATGTCATGCTTTTGGCGCAGCACGGATGCAACCTTTGACTTCGTGGCATTTTTGCCGCCAACCAGGGTATAGGTCACTCCTTCGATGTTGGCAATCTCCGATATCTCATTCGTCCAGGTGATCGGTCGTTGTCCGGGTGCGTCAGGTGCGATAAGCAAAACGTCCATGTGAGATGTCCTCCGCCGGTGCTAGATTGATGTGCTCTCTCATTTTTGCTACCAACGATCGCTACTCAAGCCACGCTAGTATGATTTTCAGGATGCGAGTCAGAATGCGCTTGAACCATGACACATCGTCGGCATCAATGGGTGTATCCGGTTCGTCTGGCGTGTCCGATTCATCGGGTTCTTCGGGCGTATCTGGCTCTTCAGCCACAGCACGCTTACGCCACGTGAAGCGGAAACACACGTGCCGCTTGTAAGGCAACCCCACTCCGCCGATGATGTCCGAGTTGATGCGCCCGGCATTGTCGCCAACGTACAGCGCGAGCGGTCCTACTGCTGGTGGGTAGTAGCCATTGCTGATGACATGCTCCCCAGACGGATTGCCAGGCAAAAGCTTGTTCTGTAGACGCGCTTCAGGATCCCCGACGTGTGCCGCTGCGTTTTCCAGTCGCCAGTACGGATACGACAAGTAGACCTTGGCCGCGGTTTGGATGTTAGCTTCGTTCAACACAACGCAGGTCGCGACCGTGTTATTTCCCGAAGCCGTTTCGTCAATCAGTTCCGCAAGAACCAGTTCGTATTCCGTGTCCGGTTGCTTCTCGACAACCAACTCCACACCAACAACCTGATTTGCGCTGTTCAGCGCGTTGGCGCGGCAATTCTCCGCGCGTGGATCAAAGTCAGACATTCAGGTCACCTCTTCCAGATAATCGCCATGACTCCATCCCGTTATGGAAAGTCCGTTCAGCGAACCGGTTACGCGCAACCAGGGCGCGTCTTCCTCCAACACCGTGAGCACTGCCCCCTGCGGCCAGACACCGATCACTTGTGAGTTGACATTGGCTGTGGATCGACACCGCAAACCGATAGCTGGCAGAACCTTAACGAATCTGCCCGTGCGCAAGTCCGACATGCGCGCAAACAGGAACCGGCCGGGGCACACCGTGCCCGCCATGACTTCACGATGAGCGAAGACCCCCAGCGGCTGGGGTGACAGAAAGTCATTCAGCACATGAATAACTTTCACAAGCGTATCGAGCAATAGTTGCGGTGGTTCGTCCGTGTCGAAGTTGCCCATGCAGGACACGCCAATCGAATCCGTGTTCGCGCCGCCCGCGTGCCAGCGGATCGTTCCGATGTCCCCGACGTAGTGCACGGAACCATCCACGTTGACGCCGATGTGATAGCCGATGCCGGGCCATCCTTTGCTCGCCACATGGTAGTGCGCAACGGTCTCCCATGTAGTGGTCGTGGGTGTCGCCGTGTGGTGGATGACGATGCGGTTGATTGCGTCAAGTTGCCGAGTTTGGTATGTTTCTGCACCGGTCTCCAATTCCGCGCGCAGATCAGTGAACGCTTCCCCAAATGCTGTGCGCAGTGCGTCAGCCAGGGTTGCGGTGGCGGGTTCCTGTGGAGGTATCTCTATGGGGATGTTGTGATAGTGGTTGGCGAGGATGTCAACCACTTCGCCGTCAATGCGGTAGGTGTCCCACTTGGCGTCGCCGTTGGACCCCAGGCAGTAGACGCAGTAGCCCAAGATGCGGTCGCTCCACTGTTCGCAGTACTGACCGATGTTGATCAGGTCTTGCGCATACTGTTTGGCCGATGCACCAGGCATGGCGGCCCACCCCGCGGCCTTCTTGCCCGTGATCAAGCCGTCGATCCCGTACTCCGTGATGCCAAACTTGAGCTTCTTGTACGGGATCAGGGGTAGCACTTGCTTTTCCAGCCTGTGAATGTTCCAGTCGGCGCCGCCCTTGCTGTCGGGCCCCCAGAGGGTGGGCGTGCCATACTGGTGCGCAATCCAGATGTGGCCCCAGCGTTCAGCAAACTCCATGGATTCATCTACCTGTCGCCACAGCGCGGCGCGGTCATTCTCCGGCAGGTCCGGTTGCCCCGTGGACGTACCATCCATCGCGCCGTGATAGTTGGCCTCGTTCGCCAGTTGCATGCGGCGCAACAGGTAGCGATTCAGGTTCGGGCGTTGGTCCCAGAACGGGCACACTTCGTTCTCTACGGCCCAGTAGTCTACCAGCCCAAAGGCCTCATTGTTCACAATCAGACCGTGTGCCCACTGCGCCGCGCCTTCGGGATCGTTTTTGATCCGCTCGTTCATCTCGTTGTCTTCAACGTAGACGCGCGCGATGGTCGTGGTGTTGGGGCACACCGCCTTCAGTAGTTGCATGTCCTCGCGTTTTGGGATCAGCTTGAGCGCCAGGCGCGGTTGCCACAAGGACAGTGTGTCAACGAACGGCGACACGCTGCCCGAGATGTGCGGGCCGATGATCGCGCCCTTACTCATCGCTGCCCCCATTGGTCATGCGTTCCGCACGATAGGCCAGGCCGTATTTCTGATTCACCAGGTCATAGAGGATCTGCGCGGCGTAGCTGTTCTTCATCCAGGTTTCCGAATGCGTCGCTTCCAGTTGACGTAACGCTTCCTCAGTGTACCAACGCCCAATGCGCGTTATGTCGCCCAACGCTTCGGGATGCTCTTCAGACGGCAGGGTGCGATGGGGTTCAACAAACTGATCCTTGAAGAGGTCAACGCGGTGATACATGCCAGGCGGCAAGTCAATCTTGCCACCACTGACGCGCAGTTCAACGTTCTCTGCAATTACGCCGACGTTCCCATGTGCAGCGTAGAGCCGCGCCAGGCACGTGCCTTCTTCCTGCTCTGTTCCGACTTCGATTTCGCATCCGTCTTCACCAACCGTCAGGAGCCACCGATCGAAGTAGACGCTGTCTTGTTCGAAGGTCAATTCGCCCGCGCCGCTTTGGTACATGCTGTGGCCCCAGTTGCCGCTATCGCCAGTCACGCCCCATTGCACTTCGGGGTATTCCGCGCCGCGAAAGACGATCCAATAAGCGGCGGGGTCGGGTAGTTCATGTTCTATGTCCAAATAGTGCTCTACCCATGATCCTTGCAAACTCACGAACTTAGCATCCCAGTCCATGGCATGCAAGATCATCCAGTACAGTTCCCACGGATCCTTGTTCCCGCCTTCATCGCGTGGCTCGAACGCGCAGTAAGGCGCATACATGGATTCATCGTACTTGCCGATGGTGGTTCCGTTTGTCTCTCCCACTGCGTCTGGTTGGTCGATCTGAAGTCCGTTCATCTTGTAGCCAATGCGGTACTGATCCAACATGCCAGCAACCACGCCCCGCAGGTTCTTGCCCCACGGCTCTCCGGGCGCGGGCGCGGCCTCAATGTAGACAGGGATCGTTCCTGCGGCGGCACTGGCGCGCTGCATCAGCGCGTCAATAAAGTCAAGGTACTGGTAGACGGTCATCACCTGTGCCCCGGCTGCGGCGAAGGCAACACCCTTGCGATCGCGACACGCCAGCGTCTCTTGGTCGACGCCGAGCGCCAACCAGAACGCAGCAACCTGCGGGTTGTTCTGGTAGCGCTTCAGGATTGCTTCTACCGCATTGGCGTAGGCGTCAATCCATGCGTCATTGTCATAGGCGGGCATCTCCGCCGTCTGTCCATTCACGGTCAGGACGTGTGACTTCTTATGGAAAGTCGGCGTCAGGTCAACCAGATCGTTCATGTAGAAAACAAGTGCCAGGTGCACTGGGTCAGAACGTTTCGCCATCCATGAATCTAGTTTGCCGAAGTTATAGACCCCTGGCGCGGTCTCGAATTCGCGCCAAATGACTGGCAGGTGTGAGTTCCAGCCCTCAGGCGCTTGGCGCATGACGTCCCATGTCAGCACGAAGTCCATGTAGATTTCCTCCACGTGATTACGCGAATCGCGATTCTAATAATCGTGATTCGATTAGGCCGGCTTGCCTTCCAGCCTGGCAACCAACAGCATCACGCGCTCCGCCTCATTCAGTGTCCAGCGGTCATACGCGTTGACTATGCGCAGCAAGGTCATTGCCTCACTCTGTGTCACGCCAAGATCGGTCACGATGTCTGGCGTTGCCGCATCTGGTCCGGTAGACTGATAGCCACCAGGCACAGCCACAAGTCGGTATTGCTCGAGTTCTTCCGGCGACAACTTGATCCGCTTGAACAGCGGGAGCAACGTTTCGAAGTCGCCAACGCGCATCGGTTGCACCGATAGCGCGGTCTGTAGCGACACGCGGTCAAAGATGGTGAATCCCGTCAGTTGCTTCTCTTCCTTGGCTGGTTCTTGGACGCGTTTTGTGACCATCTCTCTCTCCTTATGTAGATATCTTTCTGCCACCATTGTAGCACGGGTCGTCAAGAACACAATCGACTACGATTGCTTGACTAGGCCAAGGTTCTGGAGCGCCGTGATGACGTCATCCACGACGGCCCCGGCCCCGGTTGCCAGGACGGCGCGAACGATTGGCGCGACGCCATAAAATCCAAGTGCGGACTCAGTGCCCGCGCCGCGTATGCGAATACCTTCGCGTGCCGCCGTATCGTATGCGCTCAGCACAAGATCGGCCTTGCGGGTCGCGTGCGTTGCCTCATACCACAACGTCGAAATGAGTGCGGCGGACTGAGCCGCGGTAGTTGATGATTCCAGGTTGAACGCTAGTCCCAAACCAAACCCAGCCGCCGCCGTGCCGCTGGTGTCGTGACCAAGCGTAGCAACGTTCACGATGGCATCTGTGCCAGCGTCGGTGAGAAGTGTGTGGAAACGTGTAGCCGGTCCCGTCGTCCCGATACCGACGTTGCCCCCATCTAAGATAGTAAACACCTCAGTTGCGCCGTCAAAGATATTAACCAAATCACCCGTACCATCACCCTGTACTCGCAGGACGGTATTGGTCTCCGAGGTAGCACTGTCTTGGACAATATCCATGACGGCTGTGGTAGCAGTTCCGGCAGTATTGTTGCGGTAGAAATATCCTGCTCGGTAGTTCGTGCTGGTGCCAAAGACGCCAATATTGTTCGTGCTGATGCCATAGACGCCAACAGAGTTCGTGCTGGTGCCAAAGACGCCAATATTGTTCGTGCTGTTGCCATAGACACCATAAGAGTTCGTGCTGATGCCATAGACGCCAATATTGTTCGTGCTGTTGCCATAGACACCATAAGAGTTCGTGCTGATGCCATAGACGCCAATAGAGTTCGTGCTGTTGCCAAAGACGCCAACAGAGTTCGTGCTGGTGCCAAAGACGCCATAATAGGTTCTGCCCCTTATCTTGTACCTTAATCTCGCATCAGTATTAGTCCAGGTTGAACCATCAGTAGAAGTGGCTCCCAGATTAGTAGAGACATCAGAGTCAAGGACAATATTGCCACCAGTGGGAGCGGCAGAATACTTTAGTACCAACCAATAACTTGCCCCCGAAGTTAAGGTATATTGGGTTCCTACTGATAGCTCCTGATATGAAGTAGTAATAGTGCCCAAACGGACACTATTGCCCGTAGCTAAAGCTGCGCCAGTGGGTTTTGAAGGCGAACCGCCATCATCGGCATAGAGATAGCCGACAACATAAGCAGTGGTATTGGTAATATCGGCCGACTCTTTAATTCTAACTAAGTAGTCACCCATAGTGTGGTTGCCGTCAGCCGTAAACTTAACTGCCACATACTGGGTAGCCATGGTAGAGTCAGTACCCGTGTAGGCAGAACCATCCTGTAGGGTAGAAGCGATTTGGGTAGCCGAGATGGACGGATAGGTAGACTGGTTGACAGTTTGGTTGGTAATGATATTACCGACTACATCTAATTTATAGCCGGTGGTGGGAGAGATGGTGCCGATGCCGACTCTCGCATTTGTCGTATCGACATTGAGAATGGACGTTCCAGCCGCGTTCTGCATTTGCAGCGCCGTCGTACTGTTAGCCACTGGCTTCCATGACGGTCCGATGATGCCATTGGTGAACGTCTGCGCCTGCGCGGACGCGCCAGTCTGTGCACCGGTGGTCAGTAGGAAGCCAGTAGAGGCAACACTGTTGAGGTACTGCGCGTTGAGATTGTTTACTATCGTCGTACTGGCAATCGTCAAAGGCGCCGTGCCCGTGGCGACGTCGCTCTCGAATGTCTGGGCGCGAATTTCATAGCTGCCAGCATCCCAGTCGGCAATCAGCGGTCGCGTACCCGTATCAAGCAACGCCACCTCATTGATGATCCCGCTTCCCGAAGTGGTGTACATGGCTTCGTCATCACTGTCATTCTCGAAGCTGATGGCGAGTTTGATCTGTCCGCTTGCATTATCGTTGTCTGCCCCAACCGGCGCGGCGTCGTTGAACACGCTCCACGACGATGCCAACACAATGATATCTGCCCCAGCCGTGGCGGAGGCGTTCCACGCCAGCGTGTTGCCGCCAACATGCGGACACGAACTCTTCAGGTGGCATTCCTGTATCTCTACGTCTCCGCCCGTGCCCTCATGCTTGACAATGTAAGTCTTAGCTGATCCGCCCGCATTCGGATTGCGCGCGTAGATAAAGCAGTTGTAAAAACGCGCATCTGTGCTTCCGGTAAAGCGAATGGCGTGTACTGCGGCATCCACACTTGTATTGATGACGATGTAGCAGTTGGTAAAATAGCTTGTATCCACTGCCGAATTGGCAATGACTGAAGTTGTAGCAGGATCAGGGGCATAAATCGTCAGATCATCAACGTGTGAACCGCCGCCACAGGTAAGCACGCCGCTGAGTGTGGTCGCTTTCCAGCCATGCCCACGCAATGACACGTAGTCAGGCAATGTGACATTTTCCACGTAGATACCTGTCCATACCTCAATGACATATGGGTTGTCAGCAGCCGCATCTCCAGCTGTGTTGATGGCGGTCACCGCCGCGCCAATGGTTGAGTAGTTACCGTTGCCATCAGCATCGACAACCATGATGTTGGTGGTCCAATGCTGATAGCGCGCATCGCCCGTCTGGCGATTCAACGCATCTGTGTCCGCGGTCGCGTCACCAACTTCCACGAGTCGCAATGAGTTGAAATCAACGGTTCCACTACCGACAACAAATTGAAGTGCTCCGCTTGAGTCGATCAGTATGTCGCCGCCGAGTGTGTTGATACTGAGTCCAGAAAGTGCAACCAGATCAAGGTTGCCAGCAGATGCATATACCGTCACATTGAAAAGGATATCGGGGGGCGATGGCTGGACGGCCTTTATTGAAAACTTAGTGTCGCCGCCCGCGTTGACCCATTTCAGCGCGTTGGGATCACCAGTTCCGCTTGTTATCTTTATACCGTCTGCGTCTAGTGCGACATCACCGCCGCCAGCTTTGATTGATCCATCCGAGTCAAAGTACGCCTGTAATGTGCCAGCATTCAGCCCAAGCAACATGCCTGCCCCTGATGTCGGATCCCACCCAAACACGACACCAGTCGCGGTTCCATAGTCTGACATACTAGTGAACGTTGTCGATCTGTCAATCGACGCGATCCACTCGTTTACATAAAGGTTCTGGACTTCACCATTGAAAGCAGGCGTTGTTGGTTGGCTGTAGGCGCCACCCGTTCCAGCGGCTCCGCCCCCGACATAGTTGCTCAGCTTAGCCGTGTGCCCGCCAAAACTCACGCGGCATGATACTGACTCAGGACCGGTAAGCGTCGTAACAACCTGCCTTACTGCATAGTAGCCCGTGAATCCCAGCGTTGAGAACTCCACTTGCAAACGCTGCCCGGCACGAATGCCCCAGCGCGCGACCTCCAGCGTACCAGTTGCAACGCCATAGGCGTATTCTGTCAGGAGTGCGTTGGCTATCTCAGTGGCCGCGTCCTCGGTTGTAATGGTAGAGTCAGGGACTTCGTAGTCGAACCACAATCCGTATTGTGCCTGGCTTGCGGCGTCTTCGGCTTGCGCCGTTACGTTTTCGTTGTAGACATAAGTAATGGATATGTTATCCACGCCGATGCCTGGCGGAGAAACGTCAGGCCAGCGCACGGTCCCGGCAGAGTAGTTGACCAGCGCGTCATACCCACCGCCGAACGTGTCGTACCAGTCCACGCCGTAACTTTGCAGTACCCCGCCAACGGTGATACGCACCATGGTACGCACGGGCTTGTACGTCAGCGCGAACGTGGTCGTGGCCCCGTCTCCCGAAAACGTTTCCGTCACGGGATCGGACGCCTTGACGCCACCACGCACGGTGATTCTGTTGCGAATGTCTGTCGCGTCAACGCTGTTGTCCGGGTCCTTCAAGGGCGGGAATGAGGTAGACCAATTGGCACTGGCAATCCTGGCAATGGAGAATGGCGCGGTGTCAGATGACGCGGGGCCGAACCACAGATTGGCGCTTGCATCAATGCGCCAGGTCCACGTCGCCGCCGCAAGATCAGTTACCACGGTAGCTAGTGCATCCAGCAACTTGCCGAGCTTTTGACCGTCTGTGACAAACAGATCCAGCGTTTGACCCGAAGTGACATGCGTCGTAACGTCGAACGCCGTCTGGGCCGGTGGCGTGCCGGTTGGGTCTAGCGCCTGATTGAACAGATCGACAATGATGTCTGCAACGTCTTGGTTTACGTAAGTCTTGCGAACAATCGTTGTTCGCGCCAACTTGGTTGTGTAGCTCTCGCAGGTCACAGTCCAAATGCGATACGCGCCGTTGGCCCCGAGCCGCGGCTTGGGCGTAACAACATAGCCACCAAACGCCACATCAGATCCGTCGAGCGTCCAGATGACCTCTTGCCATTCCGTGACTTCCAGCGCGTCAGTGACATCGGTCAACTCGAAAACCAGGGTGTCAATCTGGCTGCCTTCGTTGTCCGTGAAGATAAGACTACCGGTGTTCACCTTCGACCAGACTTCGGTCCCGCCGATGGTCAGTGAGAAGGTGTGGTCTATGTCAATGGCTGGCACATTAGCCCCCAAGCTGGATCTGGTAGATGATGGCGCGCTTCAGGTCGTTGAATTGCTGAGCATCCAGCGGCACGCCGCCGCCCGCTTCGCCCTCAAAGCGCACGATGACCTCGCGTCGCGAATCAACCTCGAACCTTCCGCTGGAGAATTGGCCGCCCGCAACCGCGGCCAAATCGGCCAATTGCGCCGTGGCCCGCGCGACGTCCGGGATGCCCGCCTCGATTCCCTGCGCCATGCCGAGCGGGATGTTCAGCGCCAAGTCTGCCATGAGCCGACTAGGCGACGCGATACCAAGTTCATCACGTACGGCCGCTTCGATGTAGGCGGTCAGAGAATGAATGGCAGTATTGAGCGCCCCGAGATAGGCCAACCCCAACCCGCCATTGGGATCAACGCCCCAGGATATCCCGCGCACGAGATCCTGTCCAATCGCTACGCCGAAACCGTAGGTCGTTTGCCGCGTCTGCGAACTGTAGCCGAATGCGGTTGTCAGCAGGGCAAGCAACGTATCTGTGGTCATGTATACATAATGTGGCATCATGCTGGCAGTGACGGCGGCCCAGTACAGGCCATCCGTGATGCCCGTGCCAATGCCAGCGCCCCAGGTTGCCGTCGTGTCATGATCTGGCAATCCATCCTCAATGCCGATGATTGCCCCGATAATGGCCCCCCCCGCGCCCTCGACATCGGTACCTGCGCCAAACAATCCCGCCGTGAACGTCGCGAAGAGTTGCAGAGTGTAGTCGATCAGGTCTTGCAACTGTGCCATGGATGGTAGACCGTGTTCGTCTAGCGCCACGAACAGATCAAGCGCGCGTTGTAGCACGTCCAGCACGGACATAACTGCGGCGCTGAAGTCCGTCGCGATGGGAATCCAGGTGGCATCACGTTCCGCGACCACGTACTCATCAAACGCCGTTAGCGTTCCGCTCATGCGTTCGATCACATCTGCCATGCGCCGCTTGAATACTTCCAGGTCACTAGATGTTCCGTCAGTCAGTTGACCGAACACTGATAGCGCTTGTCCGATCGCTCCCACAACAACACCCACGGCGGTTGCGAACGCGGACGTCGCTTCAAGTCCGTCCTGTACGCCGGGTCCAAGCGCGTATTCCTCCACTAGACCATAGGTGTAGGTCACTGACCCCAAGAACGATTCGATTCTACTGTTCAGCAGGCCGATGTAGCCCTGTAGGCCCTTGAACAGATCAAGCCCAGCCGTCAGGCCGCCGAACACGGCAGACATGGCGTTGCCAAATGCCGTAACGGGACCAAAGGCGGTTTGTGCCTCTTCGACAGTCATTGGGTAGGTGGCAACCACCCACTGATTCAGGCGGTAGAACACGCCTTCGGTGAACGTCTCGAACCGTGCCCACGTGTCACCATCTGGTTCGGTGAACGAAAAGTCAGCAGCCATTGAGAGTGCCGCTTGTAGGCCGCCGAACACAGAACTGAGAGCATTGCCCCAGGCGCTCACGGGACCAAATGTCTCTGCGTCCTCCGCGCTAGATGGGTAATAGCTAAAGATTAGAGCATAGAGCGTGCTAAACACCTCAAACGTCCAGGTGATAAATGAATACCAGACCCCTTCATCGACATCCCACGTATCCGGTAGCACACCTGCCAGCGCGACTGCTGCCTGCAAACCACCGAATATGGAACCAAGTGCCCCACCCCACGCACTCACCAGCGCCAGCCCTTCCGTCGTGTATACGGGCGTTGTGCTGTACTGCGTCATGTGCCCGGTTTGCAGCCAGGCATAGGCCATGTCAAAGACGTCTGTCACCCAGCCGAAGAAGTCTACCCACACGGTATCATCCACCGACCAACTTGCGGGAAGATTTCCGGCCAGCGTCAACGCGCTGTTTAGGCCGTTGAAGATCGACCCAACGGCAGACCCCCAAGCCGTGACAAGCGCCAACCCCTCATCGGTGTAGACGCCCGTCTGGCTAAATGGCGTGGTGTGAACTACGCCAAGCCACTGGTATACCAGGTCAAAGACCTCCATGACCCACACGTAGAAGTTATTCCAGACGCTCCAATTTGGTGTCTGCCAATCTTCGGCCAGGGTGAAGTTGGCCGCGGCTTGCAGTCCCGCCACCAGCGAGGACAACGCGCTGCCGAACGAACTTACCAGCTCGATACCTTCGCCGCCCAGCATGGTATCCGACAGTGGCGTGCCGTCATCCACCGGCATGCCCGCGTTCAGCCAGTCGTAGAATGTCGCAAACGTCTCCTCAACCCAATCTACGAACGGATCCCACACCGCGGAACTTGGAGCGGCCCATTCTGCTGGCATGGTTGCAATCAAGCTCACGCCTGCGGAAAGCCCGCCCATCAGCGCGCTTACGGCAGTACCAAACGCCGACACCAGGTCGCTTGTGCCCGTGTCCCACATCTGGATGCCTTCCGCAAGCCTGTCCATGATGCGCTTGAGCACCTGAACCAGCGTGTCTATCTTGTCCTCGGACACATTCAGGCCAGTGGCTGTATCAATGTCTGCCAACAACGCGATGCCGGTTTGCAACCCACCCGCGATACTGCCGAGCGCCGTCGCGAACTTGACCATGTCCTCATCGTAGAAGAGCATGGTATCGCGCCGTAGACGGCTCATCTTGTCCATGATGGCCGTCCAGGTCACGCGAAACGAATCAAACTTGTCAACCAGGTCGTCGGCCTGTTCCCATGCGGCAAGATCTGTCAGGAAGCTAAGCCCCAAAGTAAAGGCCCCGGCAACCGCGGATAGCACGTTGGCGAACTCGGTCACTTCGGCGGGCAGCTCCTTGAATTGCTTCCACTGCATGACTTCTTCCAGGCGTACCAGCATCAGGCCCAGCGTCGAGCCCAGTGACGCGATGAAGTCCTGTAGTGCGCTGGTGCGACCCATGCCGTGCAACGAACCACCGCGCACGAATTCGTCTAGTTGGTCCCAGAAGGCCAGCACGTTTGAGAATGGTTCCAGGATCGCACCCAACAGATCCGCGAACTCAGTCACGGTAACGGGGAGTTCCTTGAACTGTTTCCATTGCATCAGCTCTTCAATGCGAACCAGCATGAGTCCGAGCGTCGATCCCAACGCGGCGATAAAGTCGTCTATCAGTCCCGCACGCCCAATGCCATGCAACGAGCCGCCCTGAATGAAGGAATCGAGTTGGTCCCAGAAGGCCAAGGCTTCTTGGAATGGACCAACCACGCCGCCCAGCAAGTCGGCAAACTCTTGCACGTTTACCGGCAGTTCATCGAACTGTGTCCACATGGTCAGGCGCCAGATGCTTGTCAGCATGAGCCCCATGGTTGACCCGAGCGATGCGATCATCTTGTTCAGCGCATCTGTTTTACCGACGCCGTGTAGAGACCCGCCCTGAATGAAGGAGTCAAGCGCGTCCCAGAAGTCAAGCATGTCAGAGAATGGACCAAGCACAGCGCTGAGCGTGTCGGCGAACTCCAGCGTGATCGCGGGCAACTCTTCGAACTGCGGCCACTGCATCACGATCAGCAAGCTGTCAAGCATGAGGCCCAGCGTGGACCCAAGCGCAGCGACGAATTCGGCAAGGATTGGTGTCCTGCCGACGCCATGTAGGGATCCCGCGCGAATGAATTCGTCTAGCGCGGACCAGAAGTCCACCATGTCACTGAACGGTTCCACAACAGAACCGACAATCTCCACGAAGTCCACGAAGTCAGGCGGGAGCTGCTGGATTTCATCGGTGTAGATGACGCGGTGTAGTTCCTCCGCCATGACGAACAGCAGATCAGCCAGACCCGCGATGATGGTGCGAAGATCCTCGCGATACTTTTCATCGAACACCAGCGCGGGCCGATAGCTGACGATTGACTGCAAGTCGCCCGCGAACTGCATTGCGGCAGCCATCGGGTTCAGCGCCGACACCAGCGCCGAGTTGAAGATTTCGAACGCGGGACCGATCTTGGCAATGTCTCCCGTCTTGATGCGCGTAAGTTGCGATGCGACCAACTGCAGGAAGTCCGCCATGCTTGGAATCAGCGCGCCCACAGCCTCCAGGTTGATTTCCGCCTTCGATAGATCGACGGACAACTCCGTCATGCCGGACACGGCCTCGATCATGCTCTTAATCGTCGACATGGCCTTGCTTATGTTGTCAGCGGCATCCCCAGTCAACCCGCTGGAGCCGGTAAATGCCTTAAACTGCGACGCCAACTGGCGCATGATGTCCATGACGGGCGCAAACAGTTCCGCGAAGTTGTCGGCAATGGGCGTTTCGGCTAGACGCACGGCAAGATCAATGGCCGCGACCGCCGCGTCTATGATGGCCTTAGCCGCGTCAGCGGATGCCTTCGCGGCTTCGGGTTCCATGTTTTCAATGCCGATGATCATACCAGCGATCGTATCTTCGCCTAGCCACATGAAGCGCACGGATGGTGAATGTGAGAGGAGCCAATCTCTCGCCGCGTTGTAAGCATCAACAACGGCCTGTACTACGGCATTTATAAGGGATTGTACTGATCCTACTACGCCGTCGACCATACCCTTAATGAGGTCTCTGCCAAAGTCAACGATCATTTCCCAATTGTCAGTTATCCATGTCCCAATCGACTCGATTGTGCCCGTGATGTTATTTTTTACCTCAAGCACATCGGCGGCCACGTTTGTGATTATTTCATCCCATACTTCGCTTAGGTTTGTTATTATGTTATCCCATGCGGTACTCGCGTCTTCCTTGACATTCTCCCATGTGTCTCCGATCACAGTTTTTACGTCTTCCCACTTGACCTTCTCGCCTCCAGTCAGGTCAGCCCAAATGCCTGAGATGGTATCGAAAATCGCCCCCCAAATCTCATCTACAATGCCCAGAATCGCGCCAAAGATTTCCCCCATATCCTTGCGCATCTTTTCAGCAGACTTCGTTCCTGATTCAACTGCCCCCTTCCAGTCCCCATTGAACACCTTGACGACGATGTCAACCGCCCCAGTAATGGTATCAGTGATTAGGTTGAAGAACCCAGATATGCCATCCGCCAAGTGACCGACCAGACCAAGAGCATGATCAATGACTGAGCCCAGCACCTCACCGAGGGCCAACGCGATAGCGGCTGCCAGCCCTGCCAAGAGAACAAGCAGAGGCTGAAGCGATTTTCCCAACTCCACGAGCTTTGGTTTCAGCTTGTTCCAATCGTCGCCAAGTCCGCTAACGGCGTCGCCCACATGCTCGAACATTCCCGCAAACATGTCTAGCACTGGCTGCAAAGTGCGCATTCCGTTCTGAACATCAAGCACAAATGACCCAAAGCCCGTTAGCTGCGTGGATGTCCCAGTATCCTGGTACATCAGTGAGTCCCACAGCGGCTTGATGGCCGTCTTGATGCTTGCTGCCCATATCGGAGCATTGTTTTGAACGTAGAGGGCAACGTTTCCAACCCAAGCGCCTATCTTTTCGCCTGCCCCCGTGACCATTCCATCGCCGTTTGTGTCCCACCAGTCGACGAGTCCGCGCCACCACTTACCAATCTCTGTACTCAAAGTGGTTATCCACGTGGACACGTTTGTTCCTATGCCGGTCGCAATATTGCCAATCCATGTACCGATCTTGCCAATGCCATCAGTGACAAGTGCCCCGCCGCCACCTTCCCACCAATCAACCAACCCGCGCCACCATTTGCCAATCTCGGTTCCCAGATTCGTTATCCATATTGACAGGTTGGTTCCTATACCGGTGACAACGCCACTGATCCACGTGCCGACTTTACCAATACCATCCGTGATGAGTTGTGCACCTCCAGTGTCCCACCACGTAACCAATCCGCGCCACCACTTGCTGATTTCGGTTCCGAGGTTGATTATCCACGTGGCAACATTCTGCCCGATTCCGGTGATGACACCGCCAACCCAAGACGCGACCTTGCCAATGCCATCGGTAGTGAGTTGTGCGCCACCGCCATTCCACCAGTCAACGAGATACCTCCACCACTTACCGATCTCGGTCCCGAGCTTGGTTATCCATCCACCCACAGCCTGCCCAATGCCCCTGATAACGTCAGTAGCCCACTTGCCAATCTCCTTGAGCGTGTCAGTAACCAGGGTCTTCCCGCCCGTGTTCCACCAGTCCACGAACACGCGATATAGCCTACCGACCTTTTCAAATAGCCACTTGCGCGCCAGAACGAAGCCGGCAATCTCAATCGTGAACCAGCCCGCGACAAACCGGCCGATGGCCGCGAACACATCTTTCGTGAGTTGCGCGCCGCCCGTGTCCCACCAGGTAGCAAACGTATACCACAGTTTTCTGACCCAGGTACTCAGGTTGGTTATCCATATCTCTACCTGTCCAGGCAGCGCATCGATTACCGAATTGATCCACTTATCTATCTTGGTCAGAGCATCGGTTACAAGTTTTGCACCGCCCGTATCCCACCAGTCAACCCACCCGCGCCACCATTTACCAACAGCAATGCCAAGGTCGGTTGCCCAAGTCGAAACGGACTTTCCAATACCAACGACAACGTCACTAACCCACTTACCTATGCTGGTCAGCGCGTCTATGGTCAACTGTTTACCGCCCGTATCCCACCAATCAACGAGTCCGCGCCAGAGTTCCCCCGCCTTAGTCCCGATGTTCTTGATCCAAACGGGAACATTGTCAACCAGGTACTTCCAGGCCGCGTCCCACCACTCCTTGATCTTTTCCCAGACCGCGGGCAATCCGCCAAAGTCAAAGGCTTCCTTTAGCTTCTTGATTTTGTCAATGATGAAGCCGATGACCTCTTGCGTCTTGTCCTTGATGCCGCCGAGGTTGCTGTTCCATGCCGCGCCCAGCGCGGCCGCGGCCGCAATGATGGCAGTAATCGGGTTCAACAAGGCCGTGAGCTTCATGATCGTTCCAGCAACCGCAAAGCCCAACAACACAATCCCGATGCCCTTCAGCGCGCCGATGAACGCGTCGGCGTGTTCCGAAACGAACTGGAATGCCGCCGTGAGTGGGGGCAGGATGCGTTCTTGGAGGTTCTGGAAGATTGCTGCAACCTCTTCGGTCGACGGGATCATGTCCGTGATGATGCCCATTAGGTCCGTCGCCTTCTTTATCAGCGGCGTCATGAACATCTGAATCAACGGCGTACCGACACGAATCATGAACGCTTCGATGTTGCCCTTGAGTTGCTCCATTGCGGCGTTGAAGCCTTGCGTGCGCGCGGCCGCGGTCTCAGACGCTGTCGCGCCGTTGGCTATCGCATCAGCCATGGCATTCCAACCATCAGCGCCTTCGTCCAGTAGGGTGTTCATGGCCTTCATGCCGTATGTGCCGGACAGAAGCTGTACCGAAGCATTGCGTTGTTCCTCCGTCATGATGGTTGTGCTTTCAACGGAGGTGTTTGTTGCATCACTATACGCGGCTATGGCTGCCTTGGCATCATCGTAGGCGGTCTGGGCCTTGTACAGTTCGTAGGTGTTGCCGCCGAGCGTGCGCCCAAATCCTTCCATTGTGCCATTGGCGGCCGCGTATTCAGCCTCAAGGGCGCGCATTTGGTCAGCATTCATTCCCGTGTGGGCTTCAGCGACGACAAGTGCGCGCTCAAGTGACGTCATTTGTTCAGCCGCCTTTTCAGCGGCAGCGGCCATGTCCTTAGTGGCGGCACTATGCGTCACGGTTCTGGTAGAACCCAGTTCGAGAGCACTAGACAACTGTCCCATGATGTCGGGCAGCGATCGCATTGTGCCCTCTGCCGTGTAGAGAGACACACCAAGATTGTTGAGTTCATCTACGACATCGTCTGTCGGACGCATGAGGTTGGTCATCATGGACTTGAGAGCTGTACCAGCCTCAGCGCCAGCAATACCACGAGATGACAGAAGGGCCAATGCCGTGTTCGTCTCTTCCAAAGACCAACCAAACGTCGCGGCGGTGGGACCGATATTCTGCATTGCCAGTGTCAGATCACTCACGGACGCCAGGGATGCATCCGCAGATGCCACGAATGAATCAGAAATGCGCGTCGCATCATCTGCGCTGAGGCCAAACGTCGCCATGGCAACAGCGACCGTTTCTGATGCCGTCGCAAGATCCAACTCTGACCCGGCTGCCAAGTCGATTGCTGCGCGCATGGCCCCTGTAAGTGATGTTCCTTTGGTCAGGTAGGAATTCAAATCACCGAACATGTCATTGGTGGTCATGCCGGCCTTGTAGAAGTTGGTCATGGCGTCCGCGGCTTCAGATGCGGAGATGCCCACAAGTTCGGTATCGGCGCCAATCTGCAGCGCCGCTTCTGATAGATCCTCCATAGACGTGCCCGAGTTGCGCGCGGCGACGCCCATGATGTTGACTTGCGTCTCGAAGTCCGCTGCAACCGTGGACGCCTTGAGGCCAAACGCGCCGAGCGCGGCAATACCCGCCGCGCCGGCCCCCATTAGCGCTGTACTCATGTTCTTGGAGAATGATGCTATCTGGTTGTCAACACCAGTGACGGTGTTGTTGAAGTTCGTCGCGTCGCCGATGAACTCGAAGACAGCGGAACCTAGGTTAATGGGCATTGGTCACCGCGCGTTTCCAGCCCGTGATGAGTTTGCAGCGACGCCGCCAACACTTGATAACGACGTCGCTTTCGTTCACCGGGGCCATGACCATTCTCTCCCTAGCCATGAACTGGAGCGCGTTGCAACTGGGACACCGCACCTGGTGTGCGTCCCCGTCATTTCTTGGTTGCTTCTGCACGTTTGCGCTCCATTTCGTCCGCTTCCGCCTTGATCCTGGCGTATTCCGCCTTCAAAGATCCCGGCTTGGCTGCGATGATGTTGGGCATGTCCCCAACGTGAACCTCTTTGCCACTGCTGAGCGCCGATTGTCCCGCCTGAAGTTGCAGCCGCTTGACAAGCGCCCGGTGGTGCTCGCCTTTCTTGCCAGGATTCGCGGCAATGGTGGCAATCGTCAGCGCGCGTAGATCCTCTTCGGCCTCCAACTGAGCAACCTTACGCAAGCCAACCACGAACCGCCGCCACGGAATTTTCAGCGCGGACTCGAACGTATAGCCGGGATAGTAGTGAATGAATCGCCCGACCATGCGGGCGATGTCTATTCCCCCGCTTCGGTGCTACCGTCCCCCGCGTTGGCTGGCGTTTCAGTTTCGGGCACTTGCGCGCGCCATTCCTCGGACACGTAGTCCGCGAGCTTGTTTAGGATTGGCAGCTTGAGTTGCAGCAACTCGTCGCGCATCTCAGACAGACCAGGCACGCACAGGAAGGTCAAGGTCAGGCCCTCTTCGAACTGGGCCGCGCGGTCTCCGGACTCCAGCGCCTTCGTCCGTTTCTGCTGCGTCTTCAAATACTTGATCCACATTTCGCCAGTGACACCAGCTACCTCGTACTTCTTGCCTTTGTAGATCACGATCTGTTGGGTGTCATCGTCGATCAATTCGTCTAGATTCAGGATTTTGGGCTCTGCCATGTCGAGTGGTCTCCTTGCATGGTCTAGATTATGGAGTGATTGTGCGTTTGCACTGTCGGGCAGCGTCAGGCACGTCGCAAAGCCTAGATTTCGATTTCGATCCACATGGGCATCGTCTTGGGAGCCCCGCCGGTGACAAGTGACTCGAACGTGACTTCCAGGGTAGAGTTCTCACCCTTCTGCACCGTGCTTGCCAGCGGACTGGTTACACGCGCCTTGGGGATGGTCACCCGCATGTCCTTGCCGTTGTTCTTCGTGAAGCCCAGGATGATCACATTGGTCAGTTCTGTGATCGTCCCCAGAGTGCCCGAGCCGAGCTTCTGTGAATCAGCCGTCGAACTTGCCCCCATCGAGAACAGCGTCGAAAGAACCGAGTAGGTCCATTCAGTCATGGTTACCGTGATCTTGCCAGAGCCGGCCACAACCTTGCCAGTACCAGCCACGGGACCATAGGCCTCGGAGAAGTCCGGGTAGAATTCCTCCGTGCTCATCTCGAAGGGGCAGTCGCCCGTCAGTGCGCCCAAGGTCGTGCCGTTGACCGTGCAGTATGCAGGGCCATAGACGATCCCGTCTTGGGTGGTCGCTGAAATTCCTGTCGTCATTCCACACCTCCATAATCGTGTTGCTTACCGAATAAGCGGCTTGCGCCGTCCAGGACTTCCGCCGCGTCCAGCAACGCGGGCGGTGTCACGCTTCCTTGCACGGACCTATCTGTTAAGCGCCGAAGTGGCGCTCTAACAGCGATAGCATGTCGGGACCCTTCAGGTCCCACGTCCAGTTGTTGCGCACGTAGTTGCCCGCGGCATTCCCGAGTGCGCGTGCCGCTTCCCGATTCGCGGCGCAGTAATGCAGCGCGTCCACCAGCGCGTCATAGTCAGTCACGTACTGATAGAAGTTGGCTCCGAACCGTGCCGAGTATGCACCCGATATGGTACGCTCGGGACAGGCAATCGGGATCGACCATTCCGGGCTCAGGAACTCGCGCATGCCCGTGTTGTCCGCGCAGATCGTGGCGCAACCGCACGCCATGGCCTCCAGTGGCATGAGCCCGAAGCCTTCGCCGCCGCTGGCATAGATAAACACATCTCCCGTTCGTAACCAGTCAGCTACCTCGCGTGGCCCCCACGTGTCAGCAAACACGGTCACGTTGTCCAGCGGCTTGCCCTTCTTGCCCGTGACGAATGGCTGCGACATGTTCTTGTTGAGCTTGACTTCCATCTCCGCGCCAGGAATAGCAGCGTCCTCAAAGGCGGAAACACAACGCATCACCTGTTTTCGCCCGATGATCCCATCTGACCATGTCAACACCCGCAACGGTTCGTCAAGATCGCGCGGTGCATTCCAGTAGATGGCCGGATCAATGCCGTAGCCACACGTCTCGATCGGGATTGTTACGCCGCCTGCCGCGAACTGTTCTGCACACCACTTCGATGGAACCCACAGCAACCCGGCTCGATTGATGATGTCCGCCCAACCGGGCGGGAGCGGCTCAAGCTCATACATGGTGTGCCAGCAGAAGTCACGGCGCTCGCCTTTGCCCATCGGCCAGGCCATGGGCGGTGTCGGCGCGACAATCACGTCCCAATCAAAGTCTGTGGCGCGCGAGAAGTCCGCGCCGGCTTGCTTCAACGCATACGGAATGTAGGCGGTAATGTGGCCGTAGCCACTCGGCGCGCTATCCGGCGCGAACGGAGCCCAGGCGATCTTCATTGGACAAACCTTCCGCGCGTCTTGCTGGCAGTCTTGGCATCCATGACGCCCATTTGCTCCCTGACCTGTTGCAGTTTTTGCAATGACTCAGCCAACTTTTCCTTTTGCGCCAGCGCCTTCGCGCGCGCCTGGCTCTGCCAATGCGCGCCCAAGATCATGATGACCCCGAACATGGTCACCCATCCGATGAACACCCCTACGACAAGTGATAGTACATCCATCTCTCTCTCCTATTTGCTAATAGATGCCACGCGACATAGCACCACTCCGCTATGAAAGACCCGCTCAGCAAGTACTACATCCAAACCGTCAAACAGGCTCAGGAACCCCTCCCAGTCCATGGCCCAGATATGCCCAGTGGCGTCACCTGGACGCACCTCTTGACCCAACAGCGTCGCATCGAATGCGCCGATTGGGTTGGACAACTCCGTTATGGGACAAGACGCCAGCATATACCGTCCCAGCTTCGCATACCGCAGAATCGCCGCCTGAGGATCAACCAGGTGCTCCAACACCTCCGACATCACCACCAAGTCATAAACCTCATTGCCGCCAACGGGCTCTTTCTCGATATCCCCTGCCACGTATCGCACATTCGGCAGTTTGAGGCAGCGGCTCAGCAGCACCTGTGAAATCTCCACCGCTATCACCTGCCCGAAAACTACCGCCAAGCGCGCGGTCATCTGTCCCTCGGCGCAACCTAGTTCCAGACATTGTTCGTGTGGTCCGGGCAACTGCGTGATCAGCTCCACGATGCGCTCAAAGCGAGCCCGCTGCGACGGTGTCCGATACATGCTTTCGCGCAGGCTGGACGTTCGCTTTGCCAGGGCGTCATAGAAGCCAGACCGGTTCTCTGGCACAAGTTTGCGATCCAATGTCACCAGCATTGCTATTGTCCCCGGTGTCGCACAACAAAGGTGCGACAACGGTAAGCCTGCCTGCGCGCTGCCAGTAGTTCGTCCAGCAATAACACGGCGACAATGCCAGCCAGTACACCCAACACGAAGTTTCTCATTCCAGCAACTCCTTGGCAATGGCTTGCCAGAACATCTCCGCGCCCTTGTCCAGCAGGTGCGGATGCTCTTCGATCCACCACAGCGCCCCAATGGAACGGTTGACCTCCAACTTCAAGCCGCTAGCCCACGCCTCAGCCACCGTGCGCCCGAATGGCTCGGGCCAATCTGGCAGAAATAGGAACTTGTCATAACTAGCAAACAGTTCAGGCACCCTGTCGTGCGGCCATGGCCCACAATAGGTCACGCCAGGCTCTGGCCGCGGCGCATAGGGTCCTTCGCCGTAGAAGTCCACGCTCACACCTGTGTCCTTGGCCCATGTGACTGCATTGTGTATGCCCTTGCCAAGGTTCAGCATGTTGCCCAACCAAATCACACCATGCCGGTGAGAGAAGTATTTCGCCGCGTCGCGGAACGCGTTTATGTCAATCGGCGGCGGCACAAAATGGATGCGTTGTCCGCAGAGCCGATAAGGGAACCAATCCCGATGCCGCGGCCCCGACATGATGATTGCCTTGCTATGCTCCAGCAGCCACTCCCGCAGAATCACGTCGCCACTCTGCCACATGTCACGAATGACCTTGACAACCGGCTTTTGCTCCAGGGCACTCACGGTATCACGCGCACAGTAGGTCAGGCAGTTGGACACAACGTAGGCGTCCACGTCTGAGCGCACTGCCCCCGCGGGACACGGTACAAGCTCAGCCCACGACGGGCATGTCTGCACGAGCGTCCCTGTGCTCAGTTCCGCGCCGCCGTTGACCTTGGATTCATCCGCAAGCCAGCCAATCCGCATCAGATTCTCCGTTCCCTATTGACATGCGCCCCGATGTTATGCTATCATGATCACGTATCGAAAGGAGAGCACATGTCGTTACTCTACGTTCCAGCCGGGCGTGCCCGCGAATACGCGGGACTTGCCTGCAACATCTACAAGGGCTGCGACACCGGTTGCCTCTACTGCTATGGGGCGTCAGTCCTGCGCATGACCCACGAGTCGTTTGTCGCATCCACTCCCCGTCCCAGCTTCCTTGAAAAGCTCGCCCATGAGGCCGAAAACTTCAACGGCATCAAGCGCCGCGTCCTGCTGTGCTTTTCCTGCGACCCCTACCAGGCGCTGGACGAACAACTCGGCATCACCCGTGAGACGATCAACATCTTGCACTACTACGACTTCGGCGTCACCGTCCTCACGAAGGGCGGCAAGCGTGCCCTGCGCGACCTCGATATCTTCTGTGTGGCGGACCGTTTTGCCACGACATTGACTTTCATGGACAATGAGTCAACTTCGCACTGGGAGCCCGGTTCCGCTTCACCTGCTGAACGAGTTGAGACAATTAAGGCCTTTCACGATGCAGGTATCAGGACCTGGGTCAGCCTTGAACCCGTGTTCGACATCGCCACCAGTCTTGCCGCGATCGAAGCGACTCACGAGTTCGTTGACCTGTACAAGGTCGGTAAGTTGAACCATCAAAGTTACCCCGGTCACGACGACAAGTACTGGCGACACTGGGCACTGTCTGCTGCGTCTCTACTCGGCAATCTGCGTAAGCCGTACTACATCAAACAGGACCTTGCAGCGATTGCCGGCACGCGCTATGCGTCGCTTCACCTGCACGAGCTAGACCAAAACGACATTGTTGACCCGTCCACCGTCACGAAACCTCTACAGTTGTCCACAAGTACCGAGCAATTGTCACTGCTATTATAAAGCGGCCCCGAGGGATCGAACCTCGCTTTCCTGTTGGACAGGCGTGTCACCTTCGACACTTGGGCCGCACGCTTCGCGTTTGGGATATGGTTTCCGCAACGGTTCAATCTGCTTGCGCATTGCTCGGTCGAGCGGGTAGAGATATCTATGTTTCGCCGCCGTCGTGATTCGTCTAGCGTTTGGATCAACATGTTCGCGGAGCCACGGCACGGACTGCCCCCCCCTTCCATGTCTACTATAAAGCGTTCTTGGATGTACCGTCTCACCATTCACTATGTAAGAGTGATACTGTTGACACCCCGTGTATATCCAGTTGCCAGCCTGATATATCCCCCCGTTGTGACCCTGTGCTGTATCGGCAAAGGAAACCACAAGTCTAAGCGCAACAGATTGATTATGCAGCAAACTCAACGCGCGCGCTACAACCTGAGACGTGCATGACTTGTGTTCACATAGCGCAACTCGCACAAGCTCACACACTTCAAACTGAGATAGACCAAACTCCTTGCCTATTTCTGGAGTCGCACCCGTGCCAAATATCACGCTGCCAATAAAGGTACAGGCCTCCCACGCTCCTACTTTCACCAGTTTTGAGGTTGGCATTGCCTTCGAGTAGTGCCAGTGCATGACGGCGTATTTCGCCGCCTCGTAACTGCACCAGTCTACTTTCAGATCAACTTGGGATGAATTCATGGCCGCACTCTGGGCATTTCACTTTGGCTTTCTGATCCAATCTCGGTTGCTCGCTTTCGTCAGTTGGGGCGAACACGGGCGTCTCTTCCTCTTGCGCACCGAGCGCCTCAAGTTCCTCTGCTGTCCACAACCCGTCTATCGTCTCAGGCTCCATGCTGGCGATGACCTCAATCGACCAATCCAGATCTAATTGTGCTACACGATTCGCGCGCAAAGCGACGCGCTGCGCCTGCGCCGTCTGCGCATTGGGGATGTCCGTCCGCACATGCACAATCGGCCGGGTTCCATCCGATTCGACCACGATGGGCTCGACCTCGACACCAAACACGTCCGCCGCGCGTTCCAGCCGTGCCGAACCGCTGAGAATCTCACCGTCCGCCGCTGCGACCATGGGTTCCGTGTAGCCATCCTGACGCATTGAATCATCCAACGCGCGCAGGCCGCGCTGCGTATGCTTATTTGCATTCCTGGTTGCCGGCCGGAACGTCTTGATTCCCGTCATGCTGTAGTGTACTCCATCCACATTCTACCAAGTGCCGTCAGTGTGCCGTCATCGTTTAGCAAATCCGTGCTGTCGTATGGCGGATAGTTCGCACTGAATGGAGCCCACGCTACCACGTCGCCGCGCTGTTGAAATCCAGCCTCGTAAGCGGCGAACATATCCACCATTTCTTCTACGCTGTGCCAGTAGGTTGCCGACAGCGCGCCGTATTCTGTGATGATCACACCGCGCCCGAGGCGTCCTGCTGCGCGTTGGTGCGCTATGAACGCGTCCAAGTCAGCCAACGCGCCGTCAACATAGCTTGCGCTGTTTATGTCGCGCTCCCACACGGCGCGGTTGCTGTAGACGTGCACGGCCCAGCCGGTCAACTCAAGAGGCTTGCCACGCACCGCCTGATAGGCCGCACACACGGCGTCGCAGTAGTCAAGTTCATGCGCCAGCGTGCCAATGCCCCACACTTCCCCGGTCCACGAATCCAGGATCCGAGCGACAACATCGGCCGCTTGAACTGGCGTTAGATCCGCCTGTCCGCTGCGCTCCGGCTCATTCAGCACGAAGACAGGCCGGCCATCATTGCCTTCCCAGATGCGGTTGTCGATCGACCTCCAGACCATCGGAATCTGATTCACGCCGTGTCGCCATGACCAGTCGTACCACCATGCGCCTGTTTCACTAAGCAAATGTGCATCCACACCGCTCTCTTGCGGATAGCCGAAGCCATGCTTACGCCACGGCCACGGGGACGCGACACGTCCAGAACTCACAGGAACCAGCGGCAACCAGGACTGCGTCATACGTTCTCCTAAGACAAAGTAATCGCGTACTTGTTTGCTAGATACTGCTCAATTTGCGCACGGTCACCATTGGACAGGACGCTGCCGAATATGATAATCTCAGGAACTAACACATGCGGAGATGCCGCATTAGTCGCGTTGCTGCCAATAATGGTCATAGGAATACCAGTGAAATCTACTACGGGGCTGATATCGACCGTGGCATCAACGCCATCAACATACACATGTGTTGGGTCAAAGACAACTACATTACATACGCCAACTGTTGGCGTGCCACCAATACAATAATACCCATCAGCCACCACGCTAAAGACGGGGTCGTATGCGGTCGAGTCAATGAATATACCGTTATCGGTATTGGCATCAACTATGAACTCGCCGTACGCGAGCCCAGGTGGAAAGCTAAGTGGTTTCACTACCAGCAGTACCGTGAAAGCGCTGCCCATATCCACACCAGACAGGTTGAAATATGACACAACAGCTTCTGTGGCGTCATTGAACTGTATCGCCGGCTCCCCATTGATCGCGGCGGCTTTGTATATTGGCTTATTAGCAACAACAGATTGCGTGGCATTATTACCATTGTCACTACTGTCGTTCCAGGCCGCTACTGGATCGTTGTCAGATAAACCGGTAATCGCATCTGCCTTCAGCCACAGCAACGGGCCAAAGAAGTTCACATTAAAGTCAGTCTCGATTTCGATCCACATGGGCATCGTCTTGGGAGCCCCGCCGGTGACAAGCGACTCGAACGTGACTTCCAGGGTAGAGTTCTCGCCCTTCTGGACTGTGCTTGCCAGCGGACTGGTTACACGCGCCTTCGGGATGGTCACCTTCATGTCCTTGCCGTTGTTCTTCGTGAAGCCCAGGATGATCACATTGGTGAGTTCAGTGATCGTCCCCAGAGTGCCCGAGCCGAGCTTCTGTGAATCAGCCGTCGAACTTGCCCCCATCGAGAACAGCGCAGACAGAACCGCGTAG